>ERZ827458.33-NODE-33-length-268757-cov-7.458344_pt1 | contig 268757 bp, 241 predicted proteins | sample MGYA00519706_ERZ827458 | MGnify/ENA primary metagenome ERZ827458 (study PRJEB31778, sample SAMEA3449309) | human gut metagenome | biome: human gut; feature: human-associated habitat; material: faeces | place: United Kingdom | collected 2010/2012 ... | reverse complement strand
ACATATCCATATCTTCCAAAGAGAACTCAACCCGAATCTTTTTCGAGTCGACCTCGCCCTTGGAAAGCAAAACAACCGTCTCTATATTCCCGGTAAATGGGAACATGTCTACGCAGCACATCTGCTTCACCGCATATCCGCGCGCCTGCAGCACTTCCAGATCTCTGGCGAGGCTGGTCGGTTTGCAGGAAATATAGATCATCCGATCCACACCGTAGGAAATAATCTTTTCCAGGGCTTTCGGATGAATGCCGTCACGCGGCGGATCGAGCACGATAAAATCCGGTTTTTCTTCGATCCCGTCCAACACCTTTAAGACATCCCCCGCAATAAACTCACAGTTATCCAGTCCGTTCAATCCTGCATTTTCCTTTGCAGCTTCCACTGCCTCGGAAACGATCTCCACTCCGATCACCTTCTCCGCAACCGGCGCAAGCATCTGGGCTATGGTTCCCGTTCCGCTGTAAAGATCATAGATTACTTTATTTTTCAGACCGTCCAGACCATTTTCCTTCTGAAACGCATCCCGGATAAATTCCCTTGCCGTTTCATAAAGCACTTCCGCGCCGAGAGAATTTGTCTGGAAAAACGAAAACGGAGAGATCTTAAATTTCAGTCCAAGCAGTTCCTCATAAAAATAGTCCTGTCCATACAAAATATCCGTACCCTCATTTGCGACCACGTCCGCCACACTGTCGTTTTTGGTATGCAGGATACCCACGATCTTTCCATCCAGCGGAAGATTTTTCAACATTTCGGTGAACGCGTTTAACAGAGCCGCTTCCTCGCACGGTGCTCCATCCTTTCGGATCTCCTGCGTTGTTGTGACAAGGTCGATCAGAATCTCCTCTGTCTTTGCCGCTTTTCGCACCAAAAGGTGGCGCAGATAGCCCTCATGCCGCAGTCTGTGATAAAAGGACGCCTCTTTTTCCCGGAAGAAATCCAACACCCCACGCAGTATTTTATTGTAATCCTCATCTACGATCTTACAGGAATCCACGGTCACGATATCATAAAAGCTGCCGCGCTTATGCATACCGAGGGAAAGCGGGCCGTCCTTGCAGGAATCTCCGAAGGAAAACTCCATCTTATTACGGTACGCAAACGGACGCGGGCTTGACTTCACACCCTCAAACACCTCGTCAAACACACAGGTCTGTCCTGCCACTTCCGCGAGAAGTTCCCGGATCTGGCTCTCCTTTAACGCAATCTGGTCTTCGTAGCTCAAATTCAAAAAGGTACATCCACCACAGGCGCCAAAATGTGGACATACCGTTTCTGTCAACTCATTCTCTGCCTTTTTTACCACCTCAAGAAGCCGTCCTTCTGCCTTGCCTTTTCGTACCTTCTGGATACAGACAGATACCGTCTGCCCCGGAATCGTATTTTTTACGATCACTGTTCTTCCTTCTTCTGTTGTAAACATCCCCTTATTCGGGAACGCCACCTTTTCTATGGTTCCGGTTATGATCTGTCCTTTTTTCATCTATCTTCCTGCCTTTTTCTCATTTTTCATTCTTCCTACTACTATACCGAAATTTTGTCCGTTTGCAAAGTCCTAAAATGCAATTACAGAGGCGAAATACGCTATGCGTATTCCGCTCTGATCAGCAGTCGTCAAATGAATGCCCATGCAAGCATGGCATTCATTTTCCTCGTTGCTCGTACAAAAAGAGCCGGTACACAAAACAGTCGGATTTTTTTCGACTCATTTTGTAACCAGCTCTTTTTCATCAACTGGAAAACCGCGCCAGAAACTGTCTGGTCCGTTCTTCCTTCGGGTGCTCGATCACTTCCCTCGGATCGCCCTCCTCGATGATATAGCCGCCATCCATAAAGATCACACGATCCGCGACATCACGCGCAAATGCCATCTCATGTGTGACGATGACCATCGTCATATTCTCTTCCGCAAGCTGTCTTATGACCTTTAAAATTTCACCGGTCAGCTCCGGGTCAAGCGCTGAAGTCGGCTCGTCAAAAAACAGTACCGACGGATGCAGGGCAAGCGCTCTCGCGATCGCCACTCGCTGCTTCTGCCCACCGGAAAGCTGACACGGATAATAGTTTTCCTTATCCTCGAGCCCCATCTTCTTTAACAGGATGCGCGCTTCCTTTATCGCTTCTTCCTTATCCCGTTTCTGTACATGAACCGGCGCGTCGATAATGTTTTTTAACACGGAATAATGCGGAAACAGGTTAAAATTCTGAAATACCAGACCAAAATATCCCTGGATCTCCTTTAATTCCTTCGGAGATGCATAGACTGCATGTCCTCCCGCCTTACTTGTCGCCGCGCACTTTCCGAGATAAGTAAGCTCCCCTTCGTCCATACGCTCGAGCATCGTCGCGCAGCGAAGCAGCGTAGACTTTCCGGAGCCGGACGGGCCGATGATCGCCACGACTTCCCCCTCTTTGACCGAAAGAGAAATGTCATGCAGCACATCCAGATTTTCAAAGCTCTTTTTTAAATGACTGATCTCCAATAAATTCATATGCCGCTCCTCTACTGATAATAGCTCATCCGCTTTTCAAGATATTCCATCCCGACTGCCACGATCAGGTTAAAGATATAATAAAACAGACCTGCCACAAATAACGGCATCATGGTCGTCTGGGCCGCCGCGATCTGTTTCGCGATCGTGAACATCTCCGCGTAAGCAAGCACAAACGCAAGTGAGGTGTCCTTTACCAACGTGATCACTTCATTTGTGACCGACGGGAGCACCCGTTTTACCATCTGGGGAAATATGATCTTAAAAAACGTCTGGTTTTTCGTGTATCCAAGCACCTTCGCCGCTTCCCGCTGACCTTCCGGGATCGACTGGATTCCCGATCGGTAGATCTCCGCGAAATACGCCGCGTAATTGACCGCAAACCCGATGATCGTCGCCGTAAAACGGTAGCTTGTGGACAGCCGCATTCCAAACAGATAATACGGTCCGAAATAGACCACCAGAAGCTGTAACATCAGCGGCGTCCCGCGCATGATGGAAATATAGATCTTGGTGATAAGCTGCACCGGCTTTATTTTGGACATCCGCCCAAATGCCACAAGCAGTCCGAGCGGCAGGGAAAATACCAGCGTCAGCACAAAGATCTCACAGGTCGCAAGCATGCCGGAGGCAAGTTGTCCAATCATACTCATGGTTGACATAACATTTCTCCTTTCGGATCTTCCTTATTTTCCGAGGCAGAGCATATCCGGTACATTGTAGTCCGCATAATTTGCCGCGATCTTGTCTATCGTTCCGTCTGCCTGCATCTCATCCAGAGTAGCCTGCACCTTGTCACACAGCGCGGTATTTCCTTTTTTGAATCCGACTGCGTACTGTTCACTGCTCACCTGCTCATCTAACATCTTAAACGCGTCCCCGCGGGAGCTTACCTGATATTTCGCAACTCCAATATCAACTGCGATCGCATCCACCGCGCCGGATTCCAGATTCATAAATGCCGTATTATAATCTGCCACCTGCTGTAAATCCGCAAAAGAAGCGGTGAGTGCAAGATTGTCCGCATTGTCCTCGCTGTCATCAATAAGCGCCGCAAGCGCAGAAGAATCCGCCTGAGTTACGACCACTTTTCCCGCAAGATCCGAAAGGGAAGAAATATCCGAATCCGCATTTACCACGATCACGATACTGTTGTCCACATACGGTTTGCTCCAGGTGTAGGCATCCTCACGTCCGGTCATCGTAAATCCGTTCCAGATGCAGTCGATCGAACCGGAATTCAATTCCATGTCCTTAGAATCCCAGTCGATCGGCTGTTTTACCAGTTCCCATCCGTTTCTGTCACACACTTCTTTTGCCAGATCCAGATCAAATCCGACATATTCCCCATTGTCATCCATATATCCGTAAGGCGGATACTCCGCATCAAATCCGACGATCAGCTGTGTACGGTCTGCTTCGTCCGAAGCATCTCCTGTTTTTGTTCCCTCTGTATCCACACCGGCATCTGCCGCACTGCCATCCGCTGTCTTACCGTCTGCTGTGGCTGTTTTACTGCTTCCGCATCCGGCTGCCGCTACACAGGTCAATGCCAGAAAAAGTGCCAGAAATCTCATTCTTTTTTTCATAGTAGTATCCTCCGCGATTTATGTATTTTTCGAAATCATCACTTTACCATACTACCATGATGAAACAACAATGTAAACATTTTAAATTACTTTTTTCTGAAGCCATTTACCGCTTAAGAACCTGCCTGTAAAAATAATTCCGCGCAGTGTCCAGTCCGCAAACATACCGATCCAGACTGCCATCGGTCCAAATCCCCAGACACGGCTCAGATAAATACAGAGCGCCACACGCATGCACCACATGGTGAGCATCGAAAGGATCATGGAAAACTTCACATCGCCCGCCGCGCGCATACCATACGCCGGGATAAACGAAAGCACCCAGACGATCGGTTTTACGATCGTGATCGCGACCACCATGCGGAAACACATATCCGCGCTCGCAGTTTCCATATGTGCGATCCATACGACCGGCTTGGTGATCGCAAGTACAAACAGGCAGGAAATGATGATCGCCGCCTCCGCGATCGCTGTAAGCTTTACAATGTAATACTTTGCTTCTTCTTTTCTTCCTGCGCCGATACACTGTCCGACGACCGTCATAAGCCCGATCCCGATTCCGATCCCGGCGATCCCGTTTAACATCTCCAAAATATTGGTCATCGCCTGTGCCGCGATCGCAACGGTTCCCATCGCGGAAACCGTTGACTGGATCGCCAGCTTACCGAACTGGAACATTCCATTTTCAATGCCGGACGGAACACCGATTGCGAGGATCTTCTTGATCAGCGGCATATCCGGGCGGATCGTAAAATAATTCCGCAGCACGATCTGCTGTCTGTCCCTTCGCAGCGCGTAAAATACCACGCACATGCTGAACACACGGGATAAGAGCGTAGAGATCGCTGCTCCCGCTACACCGGCGTGGAATCCAAAGATCAGGATCGCGTTTCCCGCAATATTTAACACATTTGAGATTACAGACACCGTCATCGGGAATCTGGAATTTCCGCCCGCCCGGAAAAATGCCGATCCCACATCAAACAGCGCCAGAAACGGATATGATATCACTGTGATCAGAAAATAGATCTGTGAATCTGCCATAACCTCCGCCGTCACTTTTCCAAAAATAAAGGAAAGCAATGGTTTGCGGAAGATCAGACACGGGATCATCACACCGACCGAGATCGCGAATACCGCAAGAAACACCTGCTTCGCCGCGCGGTTTGCCCCTTTTAGGTCTTCTCTTCCAATATACTGGGAGCAGATGATCGCCGCTCCTGTGGTCAGTGCCGCAAAGATCTGTATCACCAGGTTGTTGATGGAATCTACCAGTGAAATGGCTGAGATCGCCGCGCTTCCCACGTTGCTCACCATCATGGTATCCGCCATACCCATAAAGGAATTTAAAAGCTGCTCCAGAACAATCGGTAACAGCAAAACAAAAAGATCATGATTGGAGAACAGCAGGTTCTCCTTCTTTACTATCGTTCGATCATAAAGTTTCCACATTACAACAACTCTTCTTCCTCATCCATATTCGGATCGGTGATCGTCCGTTTCGGAACGGTGCGCACACTGATCCCGTTGACCTCTACATGATCATCCACCGCAATGACCAGACACTGTCTGCCATCGATCAGTTTGGTTTCGATCAGATCCGTGCGCTCCGGATTGACTTTGATCACAATGTCCGGTGTCTCAATGTCAAAACGCTTGGTATTTGTAATATTCGTCGCGAGCAGCTCCGTCTTATCTCCCGCTTTCTCGGCAAATACCTGCTCAAATGTCTCCATATTTTTCTCCGGGACTCCGCTGTTTTCCAGCAGTTTTTTCACTTCCGTCTTAGAAAGGGTGAGCGGTTCCGGATTGTCTTTGTTTTCCTCGATCATCTCGCTTAAATTTTCGTGGATGCTCTTTACGACCTCGTAGTCGCCATCCTCCTCCAGCGTTTCCGACAGGATGCTCTGGAACGTTTCTTTCTGTGTCGCCGGAGTGAGCGGCATCACGCTACCGAGTACCGTCTCGATCAGACCAGGCTGCTCGATCTCCGGGTTCTTTGCATATGTAAGCACACTGTGTATGTCGGAAGATCGGTCATTAAACGCCGGGAAAAGGAATCCGTTGACCGGCTGTTCCACCACCCAGTCACGCACCCGGTCCGCAATACTGTTTGTAACCGCATTATAGGAAAGCCCTGCCTTTGACATCTTGACCGGACAGATACTGCACATGATATGCGCATACACTTCGTCCGATGCGTCAAACATCTCATCACCGGCGGTTGATTTCCCCGGAATATCATAAACGGAATGAATTAAGATAATGTAATAATTTTCTCCGTAGTCATAATTTTCAATGATCTTTTCATAAAACTCCTGCACCAGTGCGTCATCTTCCAGCCTGGTATCCCGCAGCTTTAAAAGGAATTCCTGTGTTCCACCCGCTTCTTCCTGCTCGAGCGGGAACTCCATGCCCACCAGATTTTTGCCGAGTGTTCCGGAAAGTGTGTGGCGGAAGATCTCAAAATATTTGAATTCTTCCTCCTCCGGAAGCGACAAAAACGCGTCCTTTGATTCAAGTATGATATTTTTCTCATGATCCACATAACAGCCACAGATGCGCGTGATCGCGCAGTTATCCGGTGTAAACTGTTTTCTGATCTCCAAGACTTCTTTTTTGTTCATTGTTCCAAACCTTCTTTATTTCTTTTTCTATTCCGCAAAAGTCACGCACCTGCATGCTCCGCTAATTTTTCCCGCAGCATGCGGATCTCCGCGGCATGTCCCGCGTCATCAAACGGCGTCTCTAAATAAAACGGAAGCCCCTTTAATGCCGGATGCTCCAATACCCGAAGCAGCGCAGGAAATCCGATCTCACCCGCACCGAGTGCCGCATGACGGTCTTTGTTTGAGCCAAACGGCATCATGCTGTCATTCAGATGCACCGCACGAAGGAGCGAAAGCCCGAGCACCCGGTCAAACTCCGAAAGCACCTCATCCAAATGCTCCACAATGTCGTATCCCGCCGCAAATACATGGCAGGTGTCCAGGCAGATCCCGATCTTCTCCGGATGCGCGCATCCCTCGCGGATCTCTTTTAATTCCTCAAAACGGGAACCGATCTCCGTTCCTTTTCCCGACATCGTCTCAAGGAGCACCATGATATGCTCCTCTCCGGTGAGTGCCTGATCCAGACCGGCAATGATATTTTTGATCCCTGCCTGAACGCCGATCCCGGTATGACTGCCCGGATGGAACACGATATTTTCAATCCCGAGCGCATCCATACGCGCCACGTCCTCGCGGATCACCGTGTTGGCAAATTCATAGACTTCTTCTTTCGCACTCGCCAGATTCATGGTATACGGCGCATGCGCAAGAACCGTTTTCATGCCGTTTTCCTCACGGATCTTCTGAAAACGCAAAATCTCCTCTTTCGTATAATCTTTATAACTCGATCCCCTCGGATTGCGGCTGAATATCTGCATGGTATCCGCTCCCATTCCTGCCGCGTTTTCGGCTGCCTTATCCAGCCCTTTCGCGATTGACATATGCGTTCCGATCGTTTGCATTTCTTTCCTCCGTTTCCGGTTTCATCCTTCAGATGTAACCTTTATTCTAACATATTTTTTCCCGGTTTACTACAAAAAAACCGCCTTTGCGATCGTTATGATCCACAAAAGCGGTTTCCTGCTGTGATATGATTTATTTCATGCGAAATGCACGGTCTGTCAGTTCTTATTAAACTGCTGCAAGCTGTTTTCCAAGGCTCTCGCACTCTGCAATCGCACCGTCATCCGGTGTTTCCTGGCAGATCAGGCCTTCTCCGTTTACAACCTTTGCGCCTGCTGCGTTCATGCGGTCAACCCAGTCTCTCATCCACTGTCCGTCTCCCCATCCGTAAGAACCGAACAATGCGATCGTCTTTCCTGCCGCAAAGCCTTCTACTTCAGAAACGAACGGATCCATCTCTGTCTCTTCCAAGACTTCCGCACCCATAGCCGGGCATCCCAAAGCGAATACGGTTTCTTTTTTCAGATCGTCCAGAGAAACGCTGGAAACATCAACGACTTCCGCTTCTTTTCCGGCTGCTTTGATCCCGTTTCCGATCGCTTCTGCCATCGCCTGTGTATTTCCTGTCTGTGACCAATAAACTACGCTGATTTTACTCATTCTTTTTTCCTCCTAAACTGCTGCCTGTTTCGGCTCATTTTCGTCCTTATAAATATCCAGAATATCCTGAATGCCCACCCCATAGGAAAGCAGCTGAATCACAGTCTCCTTGGCATTCTCGAACTTTTGGAACAGCCTTCTTTTTTCTTCCACATCCGCATATACCTTCCAGTAACCGGAATACAGAAAATTCTTTCCCTCATTTTCCACGAAGCCTTTCACATCCTCAGCCGGATAACCCAGCAAAAGCCCCATCTCATGTGGGAAACGGCCGCCTGCGCTCATGTAATGCGCATAACGTTTCTGAAACGTGCTTAAAATATTACCCAGTGAAAGCTCTGCATATCCCGCTTCTGCAAGCATGGTCTCAACTTCCTGCTGTTTTAAATATGCCTCTAACGGGTTTTTGCGGAACAAAAGGAAAGTCACCTTCTCTCCGGTTCGAAGCAGCCGAAAGAAAGAAATTCCGGATCTTCGCAGAATGACCCGTACCAGTGCTTCATCTTCAGCGGAAATGATCAAAAGATTGGATACTTTTAACCCGCTGATCAACGGTGCGCACTGAAGGGCGATCTGTGTCTCGATACTCTTTAAGTCCATTCCCTGAACAAGTTCAAATACCTCCTGGCTCATGCTACCTCCTTTGAGTTAGTCTTGTTTAACTCAAATTTATAGTAACTAATTATTGGGGAATAGTCAACTCTTTTCTTTTATATTATCAGCGTTTTTTTCTCAACTATTCTGTGAGCTCTTTGATATCCCAGTAATCATTCTGTCTGAGTGCCGGTTCGTCCGCGCGCCAGGTGATGAGCTCTCTCCTGTTTTTCCCGTCAAAGACGAGCAGAAAGCCCTTGGTGTAGGTGCTGTTCTCTCCTGCGTTTTCACGGATCACAAGCGAAATATTTTCTGCGGCCAGCATCTCCACCAGATCCGCCAGTCCGTTTCCGGTGCCGCCTGTGGTCACGCCCCGCGTTCCAAACCGCTCAAGCACTTCAAGCGGCAGATTCGCCCCGTTATCAAAAATATCGATCTCGACGGTCTCATTCTTTTTTCCTACAATGACCAGTATCTTTCCGTCTGTTCTCCCGTCACGCGTGATCGCACGGATCGCGTTTCGCAGCAGATCTCCCACCACATTATGCACCATGAGCTGTGCGATCCCCATTTCATGGATCTGCTTTGCAATCGGTTCCGAAGCAAACACATCCATCACGATTCCCTTTTTGTTACATTCCAGAATATAATGCTGTAACTGGGCATCCAGCAATTTTATTCCCGTTGTTCCCAATAATTTGTAATTCATACTGTCCTTTCTTCCCGCAATCATCTGCTCGGAATAAATCTGATTGAACTCCTCCACCAGCTGTGGATCCAAAAGCCCTTCGTTTTCGTTGACCACTGAGATCAAAAGCGGCATCAGTTCCTTTGTCTTATGCAGGCTGGTGTTCATTCTTCGGTTATCCTGCTCTACTTTCAGTTTGCCTGCGGCAAGACGGTAATGATCCAGAAGCCAGAGGATGCCGATGATGATGGAAAAGATAAGAAAATTTCCGAAAATAATGCTAAAGCTATGGTTATTATTATCAAATAAATGGAGCCCTATCTGTTCCATGATAATTAAAAACATTGCTATCCCCATCGACAATATTCTTACCCCTCTATTTTGAAAAAACTTGTACAATGTCAACCGCCTTTTTAATGCATAAATTCCGATACCGCAAAAAGTTTTTACAAGTAAAATCATAATGTCCCTAACAGGAACTGCCAATTTTCCCTGATTTAAATACCAAATATATGAACATGGTATTGCCAATGCTACCGAAATAATCATATTTAATGCTATTGTCGCCATTGCAATAGAAAATCGATACATATGATTCCTTTTTTCTGCCAAGAATATGCTAAGGTATAAAAAAAGAAACATCATACTGATTATTAATGTAATGCCTTCACGCATTTTAATATTTTTTACGCATACCATCGCAATCCAGGACGCAAAAAACAGCAGACACTTCTGACCTTTCGTCCCTTTGTACGGTCCTTTTTCTACTATTTTTAAAATTGCTAAATATAAAAACAACTCCACTCCAACGTAAACAATATAATAACTCATTTCCTCTTCGCACCTCACTTGCTTTTATATTATAGCAAAAAAAGAAGCATGGCAATTATTTCTGCCATGCTTCCATCTTTATTACGGGCAAAGTCTTAACCACTGCCAAAAGGACTCCCAAAATGCCATGTTTCCTGCCGCCTCCTTTGTTTTTGATAACCAAAAACTATCAAAACAAGGAGGCGGAAACTGTCGGCCAATCCCGCGGTTTTCTACGATTTCCGTCGATTTTTTACGGCCGTATTTTTCCTTTCTCTTACTGCTTCTTTTATACGTCTTTCGATTTTTGTCGAAAAATATTGTATGACTTTTTCATCCCATTCCGGTCAATGGGACGAACCTATCGCGAACCTATCGCTGGAAAGTCTCTGCATTTGTCCGAATTTTATAGTATAATGACTGACAGGTGTCATTTCATTTTGACAATCGCACAGAAAGGAGACAATTCATGAATTACAAAAAAGCCATCGGCGGCTCAGTCGCAGCCATCATAACATTAGTAATATCTCAAATATCTGCTCAATTACTTGCCAGCGCATTTGTCCTGCTAAAAGTTCCAGCCGGTATCTGCAATATCATTGCAGGGATCCTATACCTTGGAATAACTTTTATGCTATTAAAAATACTGGTCGAAAAAATGTTCCAGTTAAAACTATCCGATTTTGGAATTCCTAGATTTTTTATAAAAGGTAAATGGTTTCTTACTGCTCTGCTATTACCGATCGTAATAAAAGGATGTTATCTTTTGTTTATTCCGGGAGAATATGTTTCATCAGAAATGAATAAAGAACAGGTTTTCCAAACACTGAGCGCAGGTATCTTTTTTACCGGAATAGCCGCAGGCTTTGTGGAGGAAATGGTATTTCGGGGCATCATTCTTCATTTTATTGAAAAAGCATGGAATAGAAATGTGGCGATCATCGTCCCCTCGGTACTGTTTGGATTTGTCCATATCTTAGGAATGGACTTTTCTGTTTTGAACTGTCTGCTGGTGATTTTAGCAGGAACTACGGTGGGTATTATGTTTTCTATGATCGCAATCGAAAGCAATTCTGTCTGGAACAGTGGAATTGTTCATGCGATCTGGAATATCGTTATCATAGGTGGAGGGTTGTCCGTTGGTGAAAAGGCTGATGCTGCTTCTATCATGACCTATGTATTGAACACCAAGTCATTTGCTATTACAGGAGGGGCGTTTGGAATGGAATCCTCCGTGATCGCTTTGACGGGATATCTCATTGTTACAATGATTGCTTTTCTAATGATGCGGAAAGCGCATGAAAAAACAGATCACGAATAATCGAATTTCGAGGAAGAGAAAGACTTATGAAAGAAACGAAAAATTTCAAAACAGAATATCAGGCTTTTTTACAGCAGTACCCTTACCAGACCATCGAAGTCGACGGCACAAAGATCCGGTATCAGTACGGCGGAAAAGAGGGCGCACCCGTCCTTTTATTCTTTCACGGACTGGAAATGCAGGAAACATGGATGCCCTATGCGCTGCATTTTGGCCAAAACTATCGGTTTCTGATCTATGAATATCCACTCCACATCACCAACGTGGATGAGCAGATGGCATTTACCTTCGCCTTATTAAAAGCGCTTGCGATCAGACAGGTGATCCTGATCGGATGCAGCGACGGCGGAGTCCACGCACAGATCTTTGCAAAAAACTATCCCGAGGTCGTAACGAAAATGATCCTGATCACAACGCTGACTCTGGATTCCGATTATCTCCGCCATATCAAAAAAGCATGGTTCGTCACACCACTTCTTTTACTTTTTCTCAAGCTGATTCCGGCAAAAACGGAAATGAACCTTCTGCTGAAAAAATGCCAGGGCTTTTTAACCTGCGAATCACCGGAAGGTCAGGCATACGGCAGAACGTTTTATGAGACAGTGACTTCTGACCTGTGCTATAAGCAGCGTTATATCCACAGTGTGAAGTGTGTCTCCCTGTTGAAAGACTATCCGGTATTTGATCCGGCGGATTTTGCGTATCTGCGTGGAAAGATCCAGGTTCTTATCCCGGAAAATGACATTTTCAAAAAAGAAGACCAAGCACGGCTGTCCGCTCTGTTTGAGAAGCTGGATGCCGAGATTCTGCGTGCGCCCGGAGGACATATGGGCTTTGTCGTTCAGGCAGAAGATTATATGAAAAAAATAGAGAAGTTTCTGGCGCGCCAATAGAATTTTTGACATTATGATATGGTATGACCGGTATCAGATTTGAACTCGTAAATGAGGAAGGATGGATGATATGGAAATATATGAAGTTAAAACAAGAACAGCGCCGCTTTTGACAAGCCTTTTAGACATCTGATCGTCGCAAAAAATGACCGGGGTGAACCGGTCGCTTTTATGGGAACGGATCTCGATGAACAGGGAGATCCGTATTCGCTTTTGTATATGAAGCTTATGTGAATTATTCCGCTTATACACAAACAGCAGTGTATCCTTATTCGAAAAGATACACTGCTGCATTTTTTTGTTCTTATTTTATTTCAGTTCAAAACGCTCGACCATGTTTGAGACAAACTCGGCGTTCGTCGGACGTCCGATCTCCTCACTCCAGGTAAACGGATAATACCGCACCAGATTTGCCAGATTCGCATCCCGCCAGGCATGTTCGATCGCGTCACGGATGCTCTTCTCCACACCGCCGATGGACACACCGTTTTGTTCCGCCACGACCGGATAGATGTCATTGGTGATCTGTAATTTCCGGTGTTCTTTATTTTCCAGTCCCATGCAGATCGCGTCTGCCAGAAAATAAGTTCCTCTTTTCTGCGCCGTAAATCCCATTTTTTCCAGTTCCCGGCGTATGTAGACGCGCTGATATTCCCTTTCCTTTTCCATGCTGTACTCTGCGGCAAGCACCTGTGTCTGATCCGCCGTCTTATTCTGATAGTACGGAAATGTCATCTGGATGATCTCCAGCACATTTTCCGGCGAATACGCGCCATTATGTTTCTGATATACAAAATCCGAACCCAGTTCGCGCACGCAGCTCAAAACGGATTCCGAGCTCGTATTCGTGACGGTGATGATCTCCGGAAGCCTTTCTAACTTCGCCCGCATTTCCTCCAGCAGGTGCATGCCATCGCCCTCGTCCAGTTCCAGATCCAAAAGCATCACATCCACATTAAGGGAAAGAAGCATCTGCATTGCCTCTTTCTGGCTGCCGGTTTTTCCTACCAGCGAAAATGCCGCGTTATTCCGTATTGCCACCTGAAAAGACCGGCAAACCATTTCATCGTCCTCTACCATTAAAATCTTTATCATTCCTGTTTCATTTCTCTTTCTTACATACTCCTTAATCCCCGTATACTATAAACATTGTACGCAAGAAGCATATGCCCTTCTCTATGCTTTTTGCGTATTTTTCCGGTTTCCATGCATATACGGCACCGACTTACTTTCCAATGTCTTCCACCGTTCCGATGAACACCGGCAGATTTGTATCATCTTCCACGATCGCATAGACAAACGGGCGATCCAGATACACTTCCTTCGGTTCTTCGTCCGGATCCTGTGGTGCCGCGGATTCTGTCATGATCTCTACCACGGTCGCCGCCCCTGCTTTGGTTCCGCGCGCGTCCACACAGATATGCGTTTTATGCAGCACTCTGCCGATCCATACCGGAACGTCCGACTCCTCAAAGATCCCCGGAAATTCCGCCTGATCTTTGTCAAACGCGAGCGGCATGCCAAGTGCCTTTAATGTGTCGGAAAGCTCGAATCCGGTATCACTCTCGAACGCCGGAAGCATCGTATAGACGGTTTCTTCCTGTGCTTCCTCCATCAGTTTCAGGAACGTTGCTCCGTCCAGTTGATTTACATAATCATTGATTTCAATTCCCTCATTTGGCAGGAGCGCCACAAAGGAATAGCCTTCTTTGTATGCTTTCCTGAATCCGGTTTCCTTTTCCCCGCACAGGTACTCCCGCTCTGTCGCTTCCATCAGATCGACGTTCTTTTTGGTTCCATCCGCGCAGGTAAATTCCTGGTCTTTTAAGATATCGCTTTCCTCATATTCGTTTTCCCATTCCGCATCAAAAGACGAAGCATTGATCAGATACATATCAGCGCCTTCCGGTATCTCATCAAGTATTTTTTTCACATTTCCATCGGTCTTTTTTTCTACCCACTGATTGATGGCATCTACCGTATCGTTTCCAAAAGAAGCCTCAATAATATCCGCGTCAAGATCCGCTCCGTTGCTCTCTAAAAAAACCTGTTTTGGCGTTCTGTCCGCTGCTTCGCGAAACCAGATCGAATTTGCTCCGATGTAAGACGCGTCCTTCTCATCCGGAAGTCCGTCGGTAAAGCGCATCAGATCCGTGCGCCCCTCCTCGCCGGACATTCCGCCATATAAGACCTGTTCCATCTGCTTTCCGGTATTGCCGTCTGCGCCGTATCTGCTCATCTCAAGCGCCGTCATGACGGAAAGCGGTGACACCATCGTATTCTTTCCCTCCGCGTCTGCCATTGCCCGGCTCTCTCTTAACAGGTTTACGGAAAAATCCGCATATGCCGCGCGAAACGCGTCTGAGACCTCGCCCTTTGCTACGGTCTTCTCCTTTTGATACTGCACGGAAAGGTTCTGCGTCTCCCCGCTTTTTTTGCTTTCCCCATGATTATCATCTTCCTGCTTTGTCACAGCGCATCCGGTCAGACATGCCGCAAGGCACATACCTGCCGCCACAGCTCCGAAGATCTCTTTTTTTCTCTTTTCCTTTTTCATAACTTTTACCTCGTGCCATAAAAAAACAGGCCTATTGCACTTTGTCTCTGTTACCTAAATTATAGCGTAACACAAGCACTTTCGCAATAAGCCTGTCCTGTTTTCAATTAGTCTGTCAGCAGATTCTGCATGCTCTTTAAGCCGATCAGAAGTGTTGATGCATTATGAAGCAGCGCTGAAGTCGCCGGCTGTAAAATACCGCCCACGCCAAGCACGATAAGACCCGTATTGAATCCCACGATCGTACGGTAATTCTTATGGATCCGTTTCATAAGGCTGTCACTGAGAAGCTTTAACGTCACGATCTGATACAGATTGTCCGCGCCAATGGTAATGTCTGCGATCTCTTTTGCGATCTCCGCGCCATCACGGATGGCGATTCCTACGTTTGCCGCAGAAAGTGCCGGAGAATCGTTGATTCCGTCACCGATCATAATGACTTTTCTTCCCTTTTCTTTTTCCTTTTCGACATAGCCGGCTTTATCCTCCGGAAGGACTTCGGAATAATACTCATCCACGCCTACCCGCTTCGCGATCGCGCGCGCAGTACGCTCACTGTCTCCGGTCATCATAACTACTTTGGAAATTCCGGCTTTCTTTAAGGAATTGACCACTGCCTCTGCCTCTTCTCTGAGCGGATCTTCGACACAGATGACTGCCGCAAGTTCCCCTTCGATCGCAAGATACAGATGGGAGTATTCTTTTGAAAGCTCGTCAAACTGTTTTTGCATTCCCTCCGGGATCCGGCAGTTTTCATCTTCAAAGACAAAGTGATGGCTTCCGATGATCGCGCGCTTTCCGTTGATCGAAGTGGAAATTCCATGCGCGACAATATATTCTACCTTTGTATGCATCTCTTCATGCGCAAGGTTTCTCTGTTCCGCCGCGTCCACAACCGCTTTTGCCATGGAGTGCGGGAAATGCTCTTCCAGACACGCCGCGATACGGAGCAGTTCATCCGTGGACTGTCCGTTGAACGATACCACCTTCGCAACGGTCGGCTCAGCCTTTGTGAGCGTACCTGTCTTGTCAAAGACAATGGTATCCGCTTCCGCGATCGCTTCCAGATATTTTCCGCCTTTTACCGTAATATTGTAAAGGCTCGCCTCACGGATCGCGGAAAGTACCGAGATCGGCATCGCGAGTTTTAACGCACAGGAGAAGTCAACCATCAGAACCGAAAGCGCCTTGGTCACATTTCTGGTAAACAGATATACGAGACCGGTACCCGCAAGCGTGTACGGCACAAGGCGGTCTGCAAGATGCTCCGCTCTGCCTTCAGATGCGGATTTTAATTTTTCGGATTCTTCGATCATGGTAACGATCTTCTCGAAGCGGCTGGAACCACCGACTTCTTTTACTCTGACCGTCACTTCTCCTTCCTCTACAACGGTTCCCGCATATACGGAACTCTCTACGGTCTTCCGCACCGGAACGGATTCTCCGGTCAGGGATGCCTGATTGATCATTGCCTCACCGTCTGTTACGAGGCCGTCAAACGGAATGACATTTCCCATATGTACAATGACCTGGTCTCCTTCTTTGATGTCGGATACCGGAACCAGGATCTCCTGATCTTCGGTCTTTAACCAGACTCTGCTTACATTTAAGGACATGGTTCTTGCCAGGTCGTCTACCGACTTTTTGTGTGTCCACTCGCCAAGCAGTTCTCCGATGCCAAGTAAGAACATTACGGATCCCGCGGTATTAAAATCTCCGCGCAGCATGGATATACTGATCGCTGTCGCGTCTAAGACCGGTACCTCGATCTTTTGCGCCGCAAGTGTCTGTAATCCTTCTTTGATATATTTTATGGATGTAAGTCCTGTATAGCATACCCGGAGCGGATATGGCAGAAGGAATTTTCTCGCGTAATGGAAAAGTACCTTATAGACCAGCTTGTCCTGATACTCCTGGTTTACTTTTCTTCCTGAATTTTCGATCAGACCTTCCGGCATCTCCACATCTTCATAGTGGAATTTTCTGAGCCGGTCTATGATCGCTTCTCTGTCACCGACATAGCAGATGATCGCGTCGCCGGTGCGTTCCCTTACCTGCACGGATGTCACATATTTGAAACTGTGCAGATAATATAACAGCGTGTCTGCCTGCGCAAAGGTCATTCGCTTCTGCGCCATATGTACACGCATACGTCCCTTGATCTCATGCTTGATTTGAAATTTCAAATTGATTCACTCCTTAGAAAAACACCTGCAGGATCCTGCAGGCGTTCTTTATTTTTTCAGATCAGTCACTTATCTTATTCTTCTGTTGTGTCCGCTTCTGCTTCTTCTTCCACGTCCTCAACTACTTCTGCTTCTGCGGCTGCTGCACGTTCTTCATTCTGCTGTTTTGCTTCTGCGTAGATATCTCCCGCATTCTCCTGAACGGTAGCTGCTGTCTTCATCACGCAGTCCTTTGCTCTTAAAAATGCTGCGGTGCATCCGGTATAAACCTTCTTTGCGTCATCACTGGAAAGTGCTTTGATACCTGCGGTACCAAACAGAACTCCTGCCGCAAAAATACCTGTCTTCGCCCAATTAATCTTTTCAAAACACTTTAACATTACTTTTACCTCCGTAATTTTTCTACATTTTTTACCATATATATTAATTCGCCTGGTTTACATTTTCAAGATTATTTTCGTTAATGATATTTTTTATCATTTCCTAGTTCTTTAATATATATTTTCCTATAACAGGATCATACATTGTTCCGAGATTTTTTCAATTTCTTTGTAGCAATATTCGAGATCGTGCGCAATCAATATCGCCGTAATAAAAATTGTCTTTCATTTTCTGTCTGCCTCCATATTTCCTACCCCAATGCCACATCGAGCATCATCATAACCGTGAATCCTGCTGCGAAAAGAAGTGTTCCCACATTGGAGTGCGCCCCTTCGGACATCTCCGGGATCAGTTCTTCCACCACCACATAGATCATGGCTCCCGCCGCGAAGCTTAACAAATACGGCAGTACCGGAACGATAAAACCTGCCGCCGCCACGGTAAGGAGCGCGCCGATCGGTTCCACGATACCGGAAAGTACACCACAGATGAACGCCTTCCCCTTGCTCATCCCTTCTGACCGGAGCGGCATCGATATGATCGCTCCCTCCGGAAGATTCTGGATCGCGATTCCAAGCGCGAGCGCAAACGCTCCCATCGCCGTGATATCTCCATTCCCCATGCGATATCCGGCGTATACCACACCAACTGCCATTCCTTCCGGAATATTGTGAAGCGTCACCGCGAGCACCAGCATAGTCGTCCGCTTCAGCTGTGTATGCGGCCCTTCCGCGGTCTCTGCTCCCATGTGCAGATGCGGTATGATATGATCCAGAAAAAGTAAAAATAAAATACCAAGCCAGAATCCGACTGCCGCAGGGAGAAACGCGAGTTTCCCAAGCTCTGCCGACTGATTCATCGCCGGTATCAAAAGACTCCAGATGGATGCTGCTACCATGACTCCCGCCGCGAAACCGGTGAGTGCCTTCTGTACAATGCGGTTCATGCTGTTTCTTCTCATAACAAACACGCATGCCGCCCCAAGTGATGTTCCCGCAAACGGGATCAGAATCCCGCTTAATATATCAGTTGTCATAATCCATCCTCCTCTCTGTTAGTTACATCTAACTTCATCCTGTGTTATTGTACTATACTTTTGCGAAAAAAAACAGTATGCGCGCAGAATTTTTTTCTGCACACATACTGCTCTTTGAAAAAGGCTTTTCCCTTTTACATTAATTTTCCTCGATGTGATCGCAGCCCTGGGCTATGATCGTCCGCACATGATCATCCGCGAGAGAATAGAAAATAGATTTTCCCTCCCTGCGGCTCTTCACCAGCTTGTTCTGTTTTAAGATCTTAAGCTGATGCGAGATGGCAGACTGCGTCATCTGCAGCGCCTGCGCCAGATCACACACGCACACCTCCGCTTCAAACAAAACAAATAAGATCCGGATCCGTGTAGAATCTCCAAATACTTTAAAAAGCTCTGCGAGATCGTATAACTCTGTTTCCTCCGGCATCGTCTCATTTACAATTTTAAGCAGATTTTCATGCACTTCCACCGCATCACAACACTCTACTTCTTTTTCTGCCATTTTACCACCCGCTTTTTCTTTCTTATGAAAAATCAGATCCTGTACCGGTCCGGCACAGGATCTTTCATTCGCCGCTTTTCAGTCTAACACACTTACAGCTTTTTTACAAATAATACCCGGATCGCGTTTAGTACCGCGAGCACCATAACTCCTACGTCCGCGAAGATCGCAAGCCACATATTGGCGATACCGAGTGCTCCGAGGATCAGGCACAAGACCTTGATACCGATCGCGAAATAAATATTTTCGTAAACAATACGCATACATTTTCTTGCGATACGGATCGCTTTTGAGATCTTTAACGGATCGTCATCCATCAGGACAACATCTGCCGCTTCGATCGCCGCATCGGAACCAAGCGCTCCCATTGCGATTCCGATATCCGCTCTGGAAAGTACCGGCGCGTCATTGATACCATCTCCGACAAAGACAAGTTTTGCCTTTGCGTTCTTCTCTTTTAAGAGTTCTTCGACTTTGGATACCTTGTCAGCCGGAAGCAGTTCACTGTAAACCTCTCCGATGCCAAGTTCCTTTGCCACCTGATCCGCAACTTTCTTCGAGTCACCGGTCAGCATGACTGTCTTTTCGATCCCTGCATGCTTTAAGCTTGTGATCGCTTCTTTCGCATTCGGTTTTAAGAGATCGGAGATCAGGATATGTCCCGCATATGCGCCATTCACTGCCATGTGAACAACGGTTCCGACATGATGGCATTCCTTATAGGGAATTCCAAGACGCTCCATCAGTTTTGCGTTTCCGGCAGCAACCGGGATCCCATCGACCTTTGCGATCACACCGTTTCCGCTGATCTCTTCAATATCGGTCACACGGCTGCGGTCGATCGCCTTGCCGTACGCTTTCTGCAGGCTCTTGCTGATTGGATGGGAGGAAGCGCTCTCTGCTAATGCCGCATACTCCAAAAGTCTGGCTTCTTCCATCTCATTATGATGTACCCCGCTTACCTCAAACACACCCTGTGTCATGGTACCGGTCTTATCGAAAACCACATATCTGGTCTGGGCAAGTGTCTCTAAGTAGTTGGAACCTTTGACTAAAATACCCTCTCTGCTCGCTCCGCCGATCCCGGCAAAGAAGCTGAGCGGAATACTGATGACCAGCGCGCACGGGCAGCTGATAACCAGGAAGGTAAGCGCACGGTAGATCCAGTTGCCCCACTCCGGCGCAAGCCCCATGGCAAGCATCCGGACAAGCGGCGGCAGGACTGCCAGCGCAAGCGCTCCGTAACATACTGCCGGTGTATAGTATCTTGCAAACTTGGAGATAAAATGCTCGGATCTTGATTTCTTGGAGCTGGAATTTTCCACCAGATCCAGGATCTTTGATACCGTAGATTCCCCAAATTCTTTTGTGGTCCGGATCTTTAACACACCCGTCATATTGATGCATCCGCTGATGACTTCATCTCCCGGCGCAACCTCACGCGGAAGACTCTCGCCCGTCAGCGCACTGGTATTTAACGTTGTCTTTCCCTCGGTGACCACACCGTCGATCGGGATCTTTTCACCCGGCTGTACCACGATGACCGAACCGATCTCAACTTCATCCGGGTCTACCTTTTCCAGTTTTCCATCCCGCTCGATGTTTGCGTAATCCGGGCGGATATCCATCAGCTCACTGATGTTCCTGCGGCTCTTTCCGACCGCATAACTCTGGAACAGTTCCCCGATCTGATAAAACAGCATAACCGCAACGCCCTCGGTATAATTTCCAAGTACAATGGCGCCGACCGTCGCAACTGCCATCAGGAAGTTCTCATCAAAAACCTGTCTGTTTAAGATTCCCTTAAACGCCTTTTTCAAAATGTCATATCCGATAACCAGATATGGGATCATAAACAGCAGAAATCTTATATACCCTTCCACCGGGAGCTGTGAAAACACGATCATCAGCACTGCTGCCACAAGAATCCGGATAAGAACTTTTTTCTGTTTCTTATTCATAGCGTTCCCTCCTCTTTTTCCTTAACTGCTGCATCACGCAGCCTGTTTTTTAGAGAAAGATCTCGCAGTCGTCTTCTACTTTTTTGCAGTTCTTTAAAACATCCTGCATTACTTCTTTCGGATCTTTTCCCTCTTCAAATTCTACGTTCATTTTTAAGGTCATGAAGTTTACGGTAGCATCCTTTACACCTGTGGTGTTCTTTGCTGCTTCTTCCATTTTGTTTGCACAGTTTGCACAGTCTACATCGATCTTATAAGTTTTTTTCATGGTATGATTCCTCACTTTTCTTTTTTATTTTTTGCCTCAAACATATGAACATTTATTCATATGTTTGAGTTTATTATAGCACCGCCACCGGCATTGTCAATAGATTTTCACCATTTTTATTCTACATTTTTCAAAGCCTCATCCATCGGGATTTTGCGGATGCGCGCCATCTGGAAGAACGCCACGACAAAGTAAACGATCAGTCCGAGTACAAACATCTCTCCGTATACCTTCGGGGCGACATACATCATAAGCCAGCCGTGGAAGTCCGCCATCATGCTGCGGTAAATAAGTTCGATCAATAGATACGACAGCGGGATGCTCACTGCGATACTGCACACCACGACCCAGGTCGTCGCCGTGAGATACAGTTTTCCGATCTCCCGGTTGTCATACCCCAGTATTTTTACCATGGAGATCGATGTCGTATTCTTCTCAATGATCAGTTTGGTCAGAAGATATACGAGCAGGGCAAACATCACTATGGCAAATACGTTGATCACCTGAAACATATCTCCCATGGAAACATCCAGCTGTCTTGAGATCTTGGTCAGATCATCCTCCGTCACGGTCGATGCGATATTTTCCTTCGGGATATCCTTTAACTTTTCATCCGAAAAATATCCGTTAAAATAGTCCGCGTCCTTTTCAAACACATCCCGGTATTCATCGATATCCATAAAGATACAGATCCCCGCCGGGTATGTATAGATCCCTTTTACCTCAAACTCGAACTTTTTATTTCCATATGCCTCTTTTAAACGGATCGTATCCCCTTCTTTTATGCGGTACTTATCCGCATAGCTGTCAGAGATAAACACGCCTTTCTCCGGCAGTTTTGCATCCACATACGCACTGTCCGGTTCAATTCCGTATGCCGTCACTTCGTCGCTCTCTTTATCTTCAAATACCGTTTTTAATGTGGATACACAATAGGTCTCCGCCGCGTCATTTTCCGTCTCCGCCGGAGTTTTTAAGATGTACTGGTAATCCGCGATCATATGGTCTAAAACTTCATCCTGATAATGATTCAAAAGCGGAACCATCATAAGGCCGAACATTAAAAGAATATTGGCAAATAAGATCCCGACCGCAAGTGTCACATAACTCGCACTGTTCTGGAAAATGATCCGCAGACGGAAACGGTTGAAAAATTTAAAGTGCGGCAGGCGCACTGCTTTTTTCCGCCTTGTCTTTCTTAAATCACGCCGCAGGAAGTTAAGCGGGGATAACTGCAGTTTGTGGGCGATCAGCGCAACGTTTACTAAGAACATGATAATAAGCGGCACAACCGTTGTCAGCACAAATGCCTGCGCATTCCATCTTGTCACATAGGTAGGCAGACTGTAGCTGTTATAATATACCCCCGCAAACACATCCTTAAACACGCTGTATCCGAGTATATTTCCGATAACCGCAGCGACAAAGGTCACAAGGATCGGAAGGCAGATATAATGTCTTAACAGTTCACCTTTTGTATAGCCGGACGCGCGGAGCGTTCCGATCACGCCCGCTTCTTTTACGATCGTATTGTTTGTCGTCACGCCGAAAACAAATGCCATGATCACGATCACGATGTAGAGCAGCGTGAGGATCATCGAGCGGTCGCCGCCAATGTCATCACCGGTAAAATGAATGGCGGAATTGGTGTACGCCGGCAGGAATCCGGCCAGGGCATTTCCATCCATCGCGGCGGCTGTCGCCACATCTTCCATCAGATCGGTACCCATATCTTTCGCCTTTGTATCATTTTTCGGTGCTTTGTCATATTTCCATGCGTAATTGTAACGGATCGTATCCGAATCAAAGCTGTCAAATCCGTCCTCCGTCACGATCGCGACACCAAATTTCACCGCGTCAAACATCATATCCCCATTGTTTGAAAAAAGCGCGCTGTAATCCGAAAGCGCCACCAGACCGGAAATCGTATACTCCGTGCCGCCTATGGTGACCGCATCCCCGATCGCGAGATCATTGTTTTTGGCATACATGCGGTCAAGTGCGATCTCATCTTCGGATGCCGGCATTTCCCCGTCCATCAGGCACACCAGATCTACCTTGTCTCTCTCTTTAAAAATGCGCAGGGTACTGTCTACCCCTTTTTCCGTCTTCTGTTCCAGATAAAAATGCTCGTAGACCGTGACATCTGATTTTTCGATCTCATCGATCAGGGCGTCATCCGCTTCTGCCGCAAGCGTAAAGTTTCCATCTTCAATGTTGTATTTTTCAAAACTCTCATTGTACGCCTGTAACATGCTGTCGTCCGCCACAAGGAATCCGGAGATCATGCCGATCGTGAGCGTCATAAATAAAAATACGACCAGATATTTTGAAAGATCACCGGCCAGTTCCCTGGGCAGGCGTTTGCGTAATGGATTTTTCATACGTTCTCCCCCTTTACCATTCCAGATCTTCTGCCGCGATCTTTGTCTCGTTGCAGTAATTTTTCCGTATCGCGCCATCACGCAGTTTGACTACGCGGTCTGCCATATTTTTGATCGCGTCATTGTGCGTTACCATGATGACCGTATTCCCATATTTTTGATTGACATTCCCGATCAGTTTTAAGATTTCCTTTGACGTGTGGTAGTCAAGCGCTCCGGTCGGCTCATCGCAGAGCAGGATATCCGGATTTTTGACGATCGCACGCCCGATCGAGGTACGCTGCTGCTGTCCGCCGGAAAGCTGGTTCGGCAGCTTGTGTCTGTGCTCATACAGCCCCAGGGTGTGGAGCAGGTCGTCAATGTCAAGCGGACTGTCACTTAAATAAGCGCCGACCTCGATATTCTCCTTCACATTCAGATTCGGGATCAGATTATACATCTGAAATACATAGCCCAGATGTTTTCTGCGATAACGTGTCAGTGTCTTTTCGCTCATATCCCTGGTCTTTTCTCCATTGACCGATACATAGCCGCTGTCCGCCGTATCGATCCCTCCTATAATATTAAGCAGCGTGGATTTTCCCGAACCGGAAGGCCCGAGCAGAACACAGATCTCACCTTTGTTCACCGTAAAATCAATGCCCTGCAGTACCTCCGTGCGGTTCTCACCGCTTCCGTAACCTTTTTTTAATTCATGAATCTCCAAAAACATAATTAGCTCTCCCTTCTATATGTTTTTATATGTGAATAATTGTTCATATGTTTATATGTATTATAGCAAAAATACAACCGTTGTCAATTCCTAAAAATACTGTTAAAATTATTTATAGTGTTTCGCAATCATTTACAGCAAAGGAAAAAGAAAAATGGAATTATGGGATATTTATAATGAAAACAAAGAAAAGACCGGTCGCACGATGAAGCGCAACGACTGGAATATGAAGCCGGATGAATTTCACCTGACCGTGCTCGGTGTGATAAAGCGCCCGGACGGCACCTATCTGATCACCCGCCGCAAGCTCAATAAGGAATGGGCAGCCGGCTGGTGGGAAGTTCCTGGCGGCGGTGTCGTTGCCGGTGAAAGCTCCGCGGATGCCGTAAAGCGTGAGATCCTCGAGGAGACCGGCATTGATGTGACCGGTGCCGACGGCGGCTACGCGTTTTCCTACAAACGGGTCAATCCGGAAGAAAAAAACAACTATTTTGTGGATGTCTACAAATTTACCATGGACATCGATACCTCTGATGTAAAACTGCAGGAAGCCGAAACCTCCGGTTTTTCTTTTGCCACGCTCTCTGAGATCAGTGACTACGCAAAGCAGGGCATCTTTTTACATTACGACAGTATCAAAGCGGTTTTTGACTGATCTTTGTTTTTATCAAAGAAGCAGTAAGAAAGCAAATCTGCTTTCCTACTGCTTCTTTTTTATCTGTTACCCATCAAATCTTTTTCATCATCCCATAAATAATTAGTTGTTTACGTTGAATGCGCCCATGCCCGGATATACCGCCGCTGCGCCAAGCTCTTCTTCGATGCGTAAAAGCTGGTTGTATTTTGCGACACGCTCGGTTCTGCTCGGTGCGCCTGTCTTGATCTGGCAGGTATTTAACGCTACCGCAAGATCTGCGATCGTGGTATCCTCTGTCTCGCCGGAACGGTGGGAAGCGATCGCTGTGTAGCCTGCCTTGTGTGCCATCTTGATCGCTTCCAGTGTCTCAGATACAGAACCAATCTGATTTAACTTGATTAAGATGGAGTTACCGCAGCCAAGGGAAATACCCTTTGCAAGACGCTCGGTATTGGTAACGAACAAGTCATCGCCGACTAACTGAACCTTATCGCCAAGCTCTGCGGTAAGCTTCTTCCAGCCTTCCCAGTCTTCCTCGTCCAGTGCGTCTTCAATGGAGATGATCGGATATTTTTCTACCAGACCTTTCCAGTGTGCGATCAGTTCATCGGATGTAAATACCGTACCTGCCTTCGGCAGCTTGTATTCGCCGACTTTTCCGGTCTTCCACTCGGAAGAAGCTGCGTCCATCGCGATCTTGAAATCTTTTCCAGGTTCATAACCGGCTTTCTTTACTGCCTCAAGTATTGTCTCGATCGCTTCTTCATCGGATTTCAGTGCCGGCGCGAAGCCACCTTCATCACCAACCGATGTTGCAAGCCCTCTGTCTTTTAAAATTGCTGCCAGTGCATGGAATACTTCCGCGCACCATCTTAAGCATTCTTTGAAAGAAGGCGCTCCGACCGGCATGATCATGAATTCCTGTACGTCAAGTCCGGAAGAAAGCGCATGGCATCCTCCGTTTACGATGTTCATCATCGGTACCGGAAGTCTGTTCCCGGAGATTCCGCCAAAGAAACGGTAAAGCGGAATGTCAAGTGATTCCGCTGCAGCTCTTGCACATGCGATAGAAACCGCAAGGATTGCGTTTGCTCCGAGTTTGGATTTGTCCTTCGTTCCGTCTGCTTTAAACATAGCAGCATCTACCGCATAGATATCAGATGCGTCCATGCCGCAGAGTGTATCGTTAATGATCGTGTTGATATTATTTACTGCCTTCTCCACGCCCTTGCCAAGATATCTTGCCTTGTCACCGTCACGCAGTTCCAGTGCTTCGAATTCTCCGGTAGACGCTCCACTCGGTGCCATTCCTCTGCCGATCGTACCGTCTGCCAGTGTTACCTCAGCCTCTACGGTCGGGTTTCCTCTGGAGTCTAAAATTTCACGTCCGATTACTTTCTCGATTTCAAGATAATTCATTCTAAAATACTCCTTCCGTTATCGACAGAAATCCTACCGCCAGGAAGCTCCAATTCCCGGCGGATAAGGAAAGTATTCAGCAGTTACTCTCCCGGAGTCTGTCATATGATTTACACTCTTTTTGTTAGTCTTTGCTAACTTAAATTAGAGTATCAAAACCGTTAGGAAAAATCAAGGGACGGTAATAGCTATTTTTTATCATCTTTTTGTTCTTTCTTCTCTCTCCTGCTCTCGATCACATGGCGCAGTGCCGGGATGGGATGATAAAAGAGCATTCTGGGGCCGCTAAAGCGCATGACTTCGCGGATTTTTTCTCTCATCTCCGGTTTATAGCAGTGTACCCTGCAATTGGAGCAGAAAGTTTTTGTTTCCATAAACGGACATCTGTCGCTGCGGGTACGCGCATATTCCGCAAGTTCCCTGCATTCCAGGCAGAGCTCTCCTGTCAGACGTCCACCTTTTTTCCGGCTGATCTTCGTATGGTGCTGCTTTTTACAGTAAAGTGCGATCATTTCCGAAACCAGCTCTTTTTCGCGCCCGCGCTTGCTTTCTGTATCACGCATCAGCTCATCCTCCCGTTTTCTACGGAATAGACCTTATCTGCGATCCGCATGGTAGACGGCCGGTGTGACACTAATACCACCGTCTTTTTACCGCGCTCTCCTGCGAGTGACCGTAAGATCACTGCCTCATTTAAACTGTCAAGATTGCTGGTCGGCTCATCCAGCAGGATAAATGGTGCGTCATGTAAAAATGCCCTTGCAAGTCCGATCCTTTGTCTTTCCCCACCGGATAACGTATCCCCAAGTTCCCCGACTTCGGTGTCATATCCCTCTGGCAGGCTCATGATAAAATCATGGATGGACGCTTTTTTACACGCCGCGGTCAGTTCTTCTTCGGTCGCGTCCGGCTTTGCCACCTTCAGATTATTCGCAATGCTGTCGTGAAACAGACTGGTCTCCTGCGTCATATAGCTCTCCATCGCACGGAGGTCCGAAGTGTTTATGTCTGCCACCGGCACACCGGAAATTTTAATCTCTCCCTGTTTTACTTCAAAGAAACGCAAAAACAGCTTTAACAGTGTGGATTTTCCGCTTCCGCTTTTTCCGATGATACCGGTCACGGTATTCGCAGGTATTTTGCAGGAGACATCCGAAAGGATCGTTTCCGTTCCATAGGAAAAGGTCACCTGTTCTGCCCCGGCATCCCGGAATGTGACCTTTTCTTTTCCGGTTACCTCTTCGACCTGTGGTTTTTCTTCCAAGATATCAAGCACACGGTTTCCCGCCGCAAAAGTATTCTGCAATGTGCTACCGAGATTTGCCAGTGCGACCACCGGTCCAAAGGAACTCATAAGCGTAAGCGTCGGGATGAGCACTCCGTCAAATCCGACTGCCCCGCCCTGATACAGGAAAGACGCGCAGACGAGCATGACAAGATCCGCTGTTAAGATCACGGCACCGGTCACCGCCGTGCCGCGCCCCGCCAGCCGCTTCATGCGTGCTTCATCCTCCGCGAGCGCGTCTGTCTGTTCGTTCATCCGGCGCAGGCGCTCCGCTCCCTGTCCGTACTGGATCGTCTCCGAAAGTCCGCGCAGACTGTCTAAGACAAAGCCGCTCAGTGCGCCGGATCGTTTACGGAAACGCAGACCGTTATCCCCGTTTGCTTTCGATAAAAGAAACGGCACAAGAAGTCCAACGGTAAGATACGCTGCAAGCGCGACCACCCCGAGCAGCGGATGAAAGCTTCCGATAAACACACATGCAATCACCGTAAAGAGAAACGCGATCACCGCCGGAGAGATCGTATGGGCGTAAAACACTTCTAAAAGCTCGATATCCGATGTGATGACCGCGATCAGATCTCCCCTGTCGCGCCCTTCCAGTTTTGCCGGACTAAGCCTGCGCAGTGCAAAAAACACACGATCGCGCAAAAGCGCAAGCAATTTAAACGCAATGAAATGGTTGCAGGACTGTTCCCCATAGCGCAAAAATCCACGCGCAAACGCACACACCAGAAGCAGGGTAAAAATCAAACCGTCCGGAACTTTGAAAACGCCTGTGATACCAAGCAGCGCATAGCCTCCAAAAACGGTAAGCAAAGACGCGCAGAGATGTCCGAGCAGTCCAAGAAAAATGGCAAGGATCATATATCCTGTAAGCGGTTTTACCAGACCGATCAGTTTTGCCATCACGGTAATATTACTTCTCTTTTTCATGCTTTCCCCTCCTTGTTTATATGCTCTAATGCCTGCTGTGTATCCCAGAGTGACGCATATACGCCCTGCTTTTCCAACAGCTTTTCGTGTGTTCCCTGTTCTGCCAGTGTTCCGTCCGCAAGCACATAGATCTGATCCGCGGTTACCGTATTCGTAAGCCGGTGCGAGATCACGATCACAGTCTTTTTTTGTGCCAGCGCAATGATCTGTTCCATAATGTCATTCTCGCTCTCGACATCGATGTTGGAAGTCGCCTCGTCGAACAGATAGACCGGACTGTCATGCAAAAGCGCCCGCGCAAGCGCAAGTCTCTGCCGCTGTCCGCCCGAGAAATTGGATGCCTGCGCGGTAAGCACGGTATCCAGTCCCTGCTCACTTTTTAAGAAATCCGAAAGTTTCGTCTTCTCTAAAACCTGCCAGAGTTCTTTCTCCGATGCATCCGGCTTTGCCATAAGAAGGTTGTCACGCACCGTCCCGCCAAACAGATAACTGTTGTGACTGACATAAGTGATATGCCGCATCCTGCTCTGCTCTGAAATATCGTAGAAATCCACACCGCCGATCGTAAGCGCTCCTTTCCTTTTTTTGTTCTGTCCGGTCAAAACGGACGCAAGCGTGGACTTTCCACTGCCGCTTTCTCCCACGATCGCCGTGAAGCTGCCCGGTTTTAATTCCATGGAAATATCATGCAGGATCTCCCGTTCCGGCTCATAGGAAAAGCAGACCTCGTCCAGCCGGATCAGCGCCTCTGTATCCGGGATCTCCTGTTTTTTCTCCTGCGGTTCCTCTTTTAATTCCAGAAGCCGGAATATCTTTCCGCTCGCCGCCATCCCGTTCATCGCAATGTGGAAGAAGCTGCCAAGCTGCCGCATCGGGAGAAAGAAATCCGCAGACAGAAGGATGATGAGCAGGCATCCCCCAAACCCGGTATGCCCGCCACGGTACTGTAACAGCGCCACAACAATGCCAAGCGCGGCTCCGCCGTATGCGACGATGTCCATGATCGTGATCGAATTTAACTGCATGGTCAGCACCTTCATCGTGATCTTCCGGAATTTTTCGGATTCCTCATTCATTTTTGCATGGCGTATCCCATCCGTCTGGTAAACCTTTAATGTTGTAAGTCCCTGCAGATTTTCCAGAAATGTATCTCCGAGCGCCGTATACTGATCCCAGTATCTCGATAAGAGTTTCTTCGCCCAGGTCTGGACGAGCGCAATCGCAACCGGGATGAGCGGCACGCAGACAAACAAAAGCACCGCCGCCGGAACACTTACCGGCAGCAGCACGAAAAAGAGCGTGAGCGGCGCTGCCATCGCATAGAAAAACTGCGGCAGATACGCGCCGAAATAGGTCTCTAACTGCTCAACTCCCTCAACCGCCACCTGCACGATCTCGGATGTCTTTAGCTCTTCCCGATAGGACATCCCAAGCTTTAAAAGTTTCTGATAGATCTGTTCCCGCAGCGTCTTTTTCACCGCCCGGGCGGACAGATAACTCATCCTGGCAGCCCCGGTCGTAAGAAAATAACGCGCCACATTGACTGCTGCCACAAGACCGGCAAAGAGAACGATGTCCCGGCTGTCCGCGGTTTTTAAAAAAAGTTTCTGTAACAGTAAGGCGATCCCTGACATCATAACGATATTTGCCACCAGGGAGCACCACATGAGCACCACATTCCCCGCAATGTATTTTTTGCTGTCCGGCACCATTCCCACCAGACGTTTGTCGATCATCATCCTGTTTCCTCCTGATTTTTCTTCTCATAAACGAAAGAAAGCCCCGGAGCATAATGTTCCGGGACTTTCCTTCGTCTCTAACTACTGTATCCCAAACTTCGCAAAGGATATCTCACACCCATGTGCGATTCTGCTGCAAATATTTACTGCTGCGCTCATGACTCCGCTATAAATATCATCCAGGGTCTCTACTTCCAGGTATGCGCGGTCCTCTGTGATCTCTGCCATCTTAATGTCTTCTAAATCCCGCATTTCTTTTAAGATCTCCGCGGATTCTTCATCTGATACGGGTTTTGAAAAACGATAATATCTGGCCATGTTCCTCATCCTTTCCATTTCTTGGTAGTTTATTCTAACAGTTATTAGTGTTTTATAACTGTTTTTATCATACTAGCTTTTCCGGAAAAATGGGAGTAGCTAATTGATACTTTTTTTCAGTTATTCTGTTAATTTTTACCGGTGAAACAGTCCTTTTTTCTGATACGGCGCACTGCTTACGGATGTCACCTCATAGCCGATCTTCTTTACGGCCTCTTTTAACGCTTCCTCCGGGATCTCCTCCTCGGAAAGGATCACTGCCTGACCCTTCTTGTGGGAAGCGCTCACCTTCTTTACCGGAAATGCCGCGCGGATCGTGTCATTTACATGCGCCTCACACATTCCGCACTGCATGCCATCTATTCCTACTGTAGTCTCGATCATACATCATTCCTCCTTTTTTTCTCCTACCATCTTACTACGTTTTCCGCGGCAAAAAAAGGAAGATAATGATGTTTTTTCTCACTTTTGCTGTTATGCCAGTTTCCAGCCGGCCGCTTCTTCCCTTGTCCGCAGGAAGTCGGCATAGATTCCAGGTTCTGCCACAAGTTTTTCATGCGTACCCTGCTGTACGATATGTCCGCCGCTTAACACCAGGATCTGGTCGGCATTTCGTACCGTCTTTAAGCGGTGCGCGATCATGATGATCGTCTTGTCATGTGTCAGCGCATCGATCGCTTTTTGCAGTTCCGCTTCGTTTTCCGGATCCACACTCGCGGTCGCCTCATCCAAAATGATGATCGGCGCATCCTTTAACATTGCGCGCGCGATGGAGATCCGCTGCTTTTCCCCGCCGGAAAGCGTTCCGCCGCCCTCGCCAAGCACGGTATCATAGCCGTCCGGAAGCTCCATGATAAAGGAGTGACAGCATGCCGCTTTTGCCGCCGCAACCACTTCCCCATGTGTTGCATCCGGTTTTCCGAAACGGATATTGTTTTCGATCGTGTCATTGAACAGATATACATTCTGAAATACCATGGAGATATTTTTCATCAGACTGTCCAGTTTATACTCCCGCACATTTCTGCCGCCAACCAGGATCTGTCCCTGATCGACATCCCAGAATCTTGCGATCAGACTGCACATGGTCGTTTTTCCGCCGCCGGACGGACCGACAACTGCTGTCGTGCTTTTTTCCGGAATCTGAAAGCTTACGTCATCGAGGATCTTTCTGCCTGCCGCATCCGCACCATCCCCATAGGAAAATGAAACATGGGAAAATTCCACGGAAGCGTCGTTTGCTCTGATATCTTTTCCGTCGATATCCATGACCGGCGTATCGTCGATCGTATTCGCCTTATCCATGGATGCTCCGAGCATCTGAAGGTTATCTGACATGTTGCCCGCATTTTCCAGCTGCTCGTAAATCATAAAGGAAGCGATGAGCATGAGCAGACAACGGGATAAGGTAAGGCTTCCATGGAAATAGAAGATCAGCGCTCCCGCAGCGATCGCCACGCCGAACACCCGCACCACGATCTGGCGCAGTGCCATCCACGGAGCTACGGATTTTTCCAGTGCGCGCGCTTTTTTACAGCTGTCTTGCACTGCATGATTTACGGTCTGATCGTTGTCCTTTTCCAGTCCGTAAGATTTTACTACCATCATACCCTGAATGTACTCCAAAACCGCTTCCACCAGCTTTGCCTGCGCGTGCTGTCTTGCCGGCCCGGTCTTTTTGGATGCTCCCGTTGAAAGCTCTGTGACGATCAGATATGCCACGATCCCGCAAAGTGACAGGATCCCGAGTCTCACATCCATGCAGGTCAGTCCGAGGCAGAGTGCGAATGTATTTAAAAATCCGCCTACGATCATGACCAGACAACGTGCCGCGGAATTTTCGACATCACCAAGTGTCGTTGTGACAAGCGCGGTGATGTTGCCAAGGCTGTTGTCATTTAAATATCCCATCGGAATATAGCGGAGACGGTCTCCGATATGGATTCTTTTTTCCGCTACCATGAAATATCCCGTGTCGGTCTCATCGATCGAGGAAAAGTAAAAGCAGATCAGTCGTCCGATCACGGAGATCAGAAGGATGCCGGTGATCAGTCCCACTGAAGTCTTATTTCCGGAAACCACCATATCGAGCGTCAGAAGCAGGGCTAAAAACTGTAATGCGGTAAAAATCGCTCCCACAAACGCAATCAGGATCGCGCGTTTTAATACCGGACGTTTTTCACCCGAAAACGCAAAAATCTTTTTCAGTACTCCAAACATTTCAGTCTACCTCCCTTTCTGCCACATCTCTGGTTCCAAGATAGTCTTTCCACATCTTTTCATACAGCGGGCAGTCTTTTAACAGTTCTTCCTGGGTTCCGACCGCACGGATCGTTCCGTCTTCCACGACCACAATCTGATCCGCGTTCATGATCGTACCAAGACGGTGCGCAATGACGATCAGCGTCTTTCCTCTGGTAAGTGCCGATATTGCACGCTGGATCACTACCTCGTTTTCCGGATCCATGCTTGCGGTCGCCTCATCCAAAACGACGATCGGCGCATCCTTTAACATTGCCCGCGCAATGGAGATCCGCTGTTTCTCACCACCGGAAAGGTGTCCGCCTCCACCGCCGCAGATCGTATCATAACCGTGTTCCAGTCCGCGTATAAATTCGTCGCAGCCTGCTGCCTTTGCAACTGCCTCGACCTCGGCATCTGTCGCGCCGGTTCTGCCCATGCGGATATTTTCACGCACGGAACGGTCAAAGAGATAATTGTCCTGTGCCACATACGCGATCTGGCTGTTTAACTGATCCAGTGGAATGTCGCGCAGATCCACGCCGCCGAGTGTGATCTTTCCTTCGGTAACATCGAAAAATCCCGCGATCAGTTTGGCGATCGTGGATTTTCCGGAACCGGACGGACCGACAAATGCGGTGACGGATGCCGGATGGATCGTAAGATCCACATTCTTTAACACGCGTTCCTCACTCTTTCCATAGGAAAAGGATACGCCGGACAAGCAGATCTCCTGTCCGTTCAACACTGCCTCTTTCTCCGGACGGTTTAATTCCGGTGCCTCTAAGATCGCATTGATCTCACCGACATTGGTTCCGACTACGGCAAGCTCATCCACAAACGACATTGCCGCAAGGAACGGTCCGGTAAGTCCAAGGGAGAGTACAATGACGGTAAGAAATGTCGCTGCATCCAGACTTCCGCCTGACCAGAGCAGGGTTCCGACCGGAAGCACTGCTAAAAGTACGGACGGTACCACCATCTGAAATACTGCCATATAGCGCTGGTTTTCTTTCATCCAGTCTACATAGTAGCCTGCATTCTCCTTTACCGCGCCGGAATATTTCTTATAAGAACCCGCAGACTGGGAAAATGCCTTTACTACCTGGATCCCGCCTATGTATTCGACGATCGCATTTGCCATACGTCTGCCGACCGCAACCGCGCCTTCCCAGCGCACACCGTAATTCTTTCCGCTCTGCGATGCAGCCACGAGACCGATCACGGTCGTTAGGATCGAAGCGATCCCCATGCGCCAGTCCAGTACGAAAATATAGACCGCAACCGCAAGCGGTGCCAGGATATTCGCTGTCATTTCCGGCAGCAGATGCGCCAGGGTCGGTTCCATTCCTTCCACACGGTCAACGATCGTTGTCTTGTATTCACCGGACGGCGTATCCTGGATCGTTCCCAGCGGAACTCTCGACAGCTTCGCCAGCATTCTTTTTCTGACGCCAAGCAGTGTCTTGTAAGTCGCGCCATGGGATATGGAGGTCGATGCTGCGGAGCAGATCGCCTTGATCACATATCCCGCAAGGATCACACCGAGATAACGCACGCCTTCGGAAAATCCGCCGCCGGCAAGCAGCAGACGGATGAGTGCCGCCATCCCGAAATAAGCCGTCATCGTTCCTGCGACTCCGATGACCGCAAGCACTATGGCAGCGTAAAACTCCTTATGCTCCTCCTTCGCCCACTGCCATACAATGGAAAGTGGCGAAGGCCCTTTTTTCTTATCCATAAATTTACATCTCCTTTTATAAAAGTCCGAGGATCTTGAACCATCCCGCAGAATAAAATTCACGGTAGCTGGTCATATAGGCAAACGCCTTTTCACGCGGCATATCATGACGCACCGTCTCAAACATACTGTTAAACAATCCGTTCGAGATCATATGAAGCAGGTCATCATCCAATGGCCGGATGTCATATCCTGCCGCAAGCATCCGGTCAACCAGCACACGGCTCGCGTTTGTCTCGATCTCCGCAAGCGTATCCAGATAATGTTCGTACTTTGTTCCCGCCGAACAGCATGTGATCAGCTTAAATGCATCGAAATGATCGTAGATATACGCTATCATCCAGGTGCCTCCCTCATCGGATATCTCCGGCAGGCTGCCCAGCTGTTCCGGGAGTGTCCGCTCCGCAAACTCCTTTTGTACCTCGCGGTAACGCTCCCTTAATGTGTGCGCCGGTTCTCTCACAAGCGCGTCAAACAGCGCTTCCTTATCCGTGTAATATCGGTAGATCGCTCCGGTCGTCACCTGTAAGCGCGCCGCGATATTACGCATGGAAGCTCCCTTAAATCCGCATGCGAGAAATTCCTGCTTCCCTGCTTCCCGCAAATTTTCTGCCAGTTCCTCATTGATCGGGCGCATGAAAATCCTCCTCTGTCTTTGTTTGTTTTTTTGCAAAAAAATAAAATAACGTCGTTATTTAATAACAATGTTATTTTATATTGGAAACCCTGCTTTGTCAATGTATCTATCTGATAAGATTTTTCACCAAAAAAGCGGCGGTCATTTCTGACCTGCCGCCGCATGTAAGATCGTCTCTGCGTTTTTGATGCGCTCCGCGCTTGGCGGATCGATCCCCTCCAATGGATATGGGATCCCGAGCTGTTCCCATTTGAATACCCCAAGGGTATGGTAAGGAAGCACCTCTACGCGCTCCACATTTTTTAAGGTGCGGATAAAATCCGCAAGCCGGTTAAGATATTCATCCTTATCGTTTCGTTCCGGCACGAGCACATGACGGATCCAGACCGGTTTGTTCATCTCGGACAGAAGTGTTGCCATGTCAAGGATGTTCTTGTTGGTCTGTCCGGTTAAGATCCGGTGCTGTTCCTTATCGATATGCTTGATGTCCAAAAGAAGCAGGTCTGTATACTTCATCAGTTCCTGCCATTTGGAAAAAAACGGCTCCTCCCTCGTAAAGGGATTCCCGCTGGTATCCAAGGTAGTATGAATGCCCATTTCTTTTGCCCTGCGAAAAAGCTCCGTCAGAAAATCGATCTGAAGGAGCGGTTCACCTCCGCTTACAGTAATACCGCCCTTACTTCCCCAGTAAGAGCGGTACTTACAGGCTTTTTCCAGCAGCGCCCCAGCCTCATAGGGCGTGCCGGAATTCCTGTCCCAGGTGTCCGGATTGTGACAGAACTGACAGCGCATCGCGCAGCCGGATAAAAATATCACATACCGGACTCCCGGACCATCTACGGAACCAAAGCTTTCAAGCGAATGGACATAACCTATATTCTTTTCGCCTGTCATAGTTGTTCCTCTTTTTCTTTTACTTTTACTTTTCTGCTTACATTCTCTCGTGGCAGGTTCTGGAGATAACGTCCATCTGCTGCTCTTTGGTCAGGTCGATGAACTTAACTGCGTAACCGGATACACGGATCGTGAAGTTTGCATACTCTTCTTTTTCCGGATGCTCCATAGCGTCAATGAGTTTTTCTTTTCCGAATACATTGACATTTAAGTGGTGCGCACCCTGATCGAAGTAACCATCCAGTACCTGAACAAGGTTCTGTACACGTTCATCCGCATCATGTCCGAGCGCACCCGGGTTGATGGTCTGTGTATTGGAGATACCGTCTAACGCTTCCTCGTAAGGAAGTTTTGCAACAGAGTTCAAGGAAGCAAGAAGTCCGTTGTTCTCTGCGCCGTAGGACGGGTTTGCTCCAGGAGATAACGGTTCTCCTGCTTTTCTTCCATCCGGAAGGGATCCGGTTGCCTTACCGTATACAACGTTGGATGTAATGGTAAGGATGGAAGTTGTCGGCTCAGAATCACGGTAAGTATGGCAGCTTCTTAATTTGTCCATGAATGTGCGTAACAGCCATACTGCGATCTCATCGGCACGCTCGTCATCGTTACCGTATTTCGGGAAGTCTCCGGTAGTCTCATAGTCAACTGCCAGTCCGTTCTCGTCACGGATTACTTTTACTTTTGCGTATTTGATCGCGCTTAAGGAATCTACTACATGAGAGAATCCCGCAATACCGGTTGCGAAAGTACGTCTTACATCGGTATCAATGAGCGCCATCTGAGATGCTTCATAGTAATATTTATCATGCATGTAATGGATCATGTTCAAAGTCTCAACGTATGTCTCAGCCAGCCATGTCATCATTGCATCGTATTTTTCCATTACTTCATCATAATCCAGATATTCGGATGTGATCGGGCGGTAAGCCGGTCCTACCTGGACTTTGTTCTTTTCATCCACACCACCGTTGATCGCGTAAAGCAGACACTTTGCAAGGTTTGCTCTCGCGCCGAAGAACTGGATCTCTTTTCCTGTCTCTGTTGCGGATACACAGCAGCATACAGAATAATCATCGCCCCATACCGGACGCATAACATCATCATTCTCATACTGAATAGAGCTTGTAGCGATGGAAATATGAGAAGCATATTTCTTGAACGCTTCCGGCAGATGAGAAGAATATAATACCGTAAGGTTCGGTTCCGGAGAAGGTCCCATGTTCTCTAAGGTATGTAAGAAACGGAAATCGGTCTTTGTTACCTGGGAACGTCCGTCCATGCCAAGTCCTGCCACATCAAGTGTAGCCCAGACCGGGTCACCGGAGAACAGCTGGTTGTAAGATTCGATTCTCGCAAATTTTACCATACGGAACTTCATGGTCATGTGGTCAACCAGTTCCTGTGCAGCTTCCTCTGTCAGAGTTCCTTTTGCCATATCTCTTTCGATATAGATATCAAGGAATGTAGATACACGGCCAACACTCATTGCGGCACCGTTCTGTGTCTTGATCGCTGCAAGATAAGCGAAGTACAGCCACTGGAATGCTTCCTTGGCGTCTTTTGCCGGCTCGGAAATGTCAAATCCGTAGGATGCTGCCATTTCTTTCATGCCACGCAGTGCGCGGATCTGATCTGCGATCTCCTCACGAAGGCGGAACTCTTTGCTTCTCATGCCGCGTCTTGCGGTTCCTGCGAAGTCTTTCTGTTTTTCTTCGATCAGGTAATCAATACCATAAAGGGCAACTCTGCGGTAATCGCCTACGATTCTTCCTCTTCCGTAAGTATCCGGAAGTCCGGTTAAGATCTTGTTGTGACGCATCAGTTTCATTTCCGGTGTATATACATCGAATACTGCTTCGTTATGTGTCTTGTGATATTTGGTAAAGATCTCATGCAGTTTCTCGCTTGGTTTGTATCCATACATGGTACAGGACTGCTCTGCCATCTTGATACCGCCGTACGGCATGAATGCACGTTTTAACGGTTTGTCAGTCTGAAGACCTACAACCTGCTCAAGGTCCTTCATGTCATCGCTGATGTACGCCGGGCCATATGCTGTGATGGAAGAGACAACTTCTGTCTCCATATCCAGCACGCCGCCTTTTTTTCTTTCTTCTTTCTGAAGTTCCTGCAGCTTGCCCCATAATTTATCGGTAGCCTCTGTCGGTCCTGCCAAGAAGGACTCATCTCCGTCATAAGGCTTATAGTTGTTCTGAATAAAGTCTCTGACATCTACGCCTTCTTTCCATTTTCTTCCTGAAAATCCCTGCCACTGTTCAAATTCTTTCATTTCTGCATCCTTTCTTTTTCTTTTTTATGAAATGATCGCAAAGCAAAGCTTCACGATGCTGTCTCATTACGCGCCTAATCTTTCTGTTGCTTCATCTAAGATCTCACAGAGCGCACTTCCGCTGCTGGTGTGGCATCTCACCACATCGGCATTTGATTTTTCTGCTTCTGTCACCGCACATTTCACCATCTTGTGTGATACGGTATTGGTAAACAGAATAATAAGATCCGGGCTTCCGATCTGATTTCTGAAGTTTCCCGGCATCTGGGTAAATACCTTTGCCTTACAGCTATGTTCCTTGCAGATTTTTTTATATTGACTGACCATGCGGTCATGTCCACCTATAATAACAACACTCATACATGTACCTCCTATTGATAGAATTCCTTATTAGTTTCCCCTAACTCCAGTTTATAATATCTAATAATTCTTCAAAAAGCAAGCTTACTATTCATCTGCTTTTCTCAATAAGGGTCTTTTGCGCTGTTTCCCTTTCATGATATCGGATATATGAAAGAAAAGCAAGCCTTATCATGACCTGCTTTTCCTATAGAATGGACGTATCGACAAACCGCCTTATTTTTCCTGTTTAAACACTCTTTTTAACGTCTCATCTTCCCAGAGAATCTCTTTTGCCAGCCTGCGGTATTTTTCCTCGTGCAGATAAGTATGGCGGAACGGCTTGATGGATGGCGCAAGATCGATCGCACGCTCAAAATCCTCCCGCTTCATATCCAGTGTGGCAACATAGTCCCAGAATCCCGTGTCTGTAAAAATCGTATTGACACGCTTGTAACGGTGATCCTGCACCCGGCTCATCAGATAGGTCGCGACCCCGACCTGGATGCCGTGTAACATCGGCTGTTCCAATGTCTTATCCAGTGCATGCGAGATCAGATGCTCACTGCCGCTCGTCGGTGCGCTGCTGCCCGCGATCTCATTTGCGATCCCGCTCATTGCAAGAGAATCCACCAGTTCGCGCAAAAACAGATCCTCATGGATGTCCGTAAACGGCGTGCGCACAAAACTGTTCACGGCTTTTTTCGCGATCATCATCGCAAAGTCATTGAGCGTTGTGTAGCCCATGCGGTCTTCATATACCCAGTCATAGAGCGCCGTGATCTTGGACACCAGATCCCCGATTCCGGAATATAAAAACTTCTCCGGTGCGCTCTTTATGATATCCGTATCCACGACGATCCCATATGCCAGTCTCGCCGGCACGGATGTTCTCCTTCCGTTTACGATCAGTGACGCGCTCGCACTGGAAAATCCGTCACTTGACGCGGATGTCGGTACACTGATGAACGGCAGCTTGCGCAGATATGCCGCGTATTTCGCAACGTCAATGACCTTGCCGCCTCCGATGCCCACGATGACCTGCGCCTTCGGTTCGATCGCAAACGCCAGTTCAATGATGTCTTCGATCTTTGTGGAATCCAGCTCCCGGTACTCCATGACCGTAACGCCTTCCTCTTTTAACGAATCCATGACATCATGCCCGAACATATCGATCAGCCCGTTTCCAAAGTAAAGGACTGCATGCTCCATGCCGTTCGATCTGATGTATTTTCCAAGATTTTTTAATGTTCCCTTCCCGACCTTTAAGATCGTAGGGATCGCAATGTGACTGCCTGCCATAATTTTCCTCCGTTTTCCCCATTTTTATGCTGATTCATCTGATAGTCCTGTAAATTTTATTATACCACATTTTTTCAGTATCATTGCAAAAAAACAAAGCGGCACAGCCCAAAGGCCATGCCGCTTCGCGGTAATAAACATATTTTTTTCGGTTCGCTACTTTCCGCACTCGCAGGGAGTCACAACTACATTTCTGACCTCCTGGTTGTCGATATAGCCGCATGCCTTCATTCCGGCACGGATCACGGCATTCCACATTTTTGCGGAAAGATTGCAGGTCGTGTGGTCACTGAGTTCCACGCAGCATGCATTTTCCTCGAGGCACTCCTCCCCGCAGGAAATCTTATACATATTTTTCCTGCTGATCGCGCCGATTTCTTCCAACGTATTTACCATGCGGTATACCGTGGCAGAACCAATCTTCCCATCCAGTTTTGATGCTTTGTAGTAAATTTCCTTGCAGCAGGAACAATCCTCTTCCAGGATAATATCAAGAAGCATCAACCGCTGTTTTGTAATACGGCATCCCTCTTCTTTTAATTTCTGGATGATCATTTCCTTCTGCATCTGTGTTCTGTGATAACTTCTGGCATCCGCCTTTCTTTCGCTTTTTCCGGAAAGATTTTTCGACATTTTCGCCCCTCCTTTTTAGCTGCAGTGTCCTCCACAATTCTTACAGTCACCGCCGCACTGGAGAGATTTGCCATTCTTCTTATCGCGGACCATGCTCCGGATCACCAGAGCGATCACTCCAAGAAAAACAACTCCTGTAATCACTGTTCCCATAGCTCACTACCTCCTTATTGCGTGCAGTGCTTATTTTGCGCTTGCTACGCTCTTTACATCTACATTTAATGTTTCGCTTTCTTTATACGGACGGAATAACAGATATAAGAATCCAGCCACGCATACGAAAGCAATGATTGTTCCGATTCCAAATGCTCCGGTTGTGATCAGGGTGCCAATCTGGTAGATGCACATTGCTGCCACATAAGCCAGGATACACTGATATCCGATTGCGAACCAGAACCACTTTGTATTGTTCATCTCACGCTTGATCGCTCCCATCGCTGCAAAGCAAGGTGCGCATAACAGGTTGAATACCAGGAATCCGTATGAAGCGATCGGTGTCATAACAGTTGCAAGACTTCCCCAGATTTCCTGTCCGTCTTCTGCGACTTCGCCGAATCCAAAGAGAAGACCAAAGGTTGCTACAACGTTTTCTTTTGCGATCAGACCGCTGACTGCGGCAACTGCCATCTTCCAGCCTTCGCCTGCCTGTGTCCATCCAAGCGGTGCGAAGATCCATGCGATCGCGCTGCCGATCTTAGCTAAGATACTGTCATTTAACTGCTCTGCTTCGAGCATTCCAAAGCCACCGTCAACCCATCCGAAGCTCATTAAGAACCAGAGAATGATAGTGGAAAGTAAGATGATGGTTCCGGCTTTCTTGATGAAAGACCAGCCACGCTCCCACATACTTCTTAATACGTTTCCAACTGTCGGCCAGTGATATGCCGGAAGTTCCATAACGAACGGAGCCGGTTCACCGGAGAACATTTTTGTTTTCTTTAAGATAATACCTGAGCAGATGATCGCTGCAACACCTACGAAGTAAGCACTCCATGCAACCCATCCTGCATTGTCGAAGAACGCACCTGCGATCAGGGCGATGATCGGTAATTTTGCTCCACAAGGGATAAATGTTGTTGTCATGATGGTCATCTTACGGTCACGGTCGTTTTCGATCGTACGGGATGCCATGACACCCGGTACACCACATCCACTACCGATCAACATCGGGATGAAGGATTTTCCGGAAAGTCCGAATTTACGGAAGATACGGTCCATGATGAACGCTACACGGGACATATATCCGCAAGACTCTAAGAATGCCAGGAAAATGAACAGTACTAACATCTGCGGTACGAATCCAAGTACGGCACCGACACCGGAGATCACACCGTCAACAATAAGTCCGGTCAGCCAGTCTGCGCATCCGATGTTTTCAAAGAAGCTCTGCGCTCCAGGAATGATCCATTCGCCAAACAGGGTATCATTGGTCCAGTCGGTAAGGATAGCTCCGATCGTTGTTACAGAGACATAATATACAATGAACATAACAACCGCAAAGATCGGTAATGCCAGGAAACGGTTTGTTACAACACGGTCGATCTTATCGGAAACAGAAAGCTCACCTTTCTTGGTTCCCTTTGTCACGCACTCATCAATAATAGAAGAAATGTATTCATAACGTTCATTTGTGATAATACTTTCGGTATCGTCATCAAACTCATCTTCCAGGGTTTTGATCTCAGCAGATACATCCGGTGAATGTTTCATCTGCTCTTTGATCTTGTCATCTTTTTCAAGAAGCTTGATCGCGAAGAAACGTTTCTGATCTTCCGGGATATCATCAAACAGTTTTTCTTCTACTGTCTGGATGACACTTTCCACCTGCGGATTAAATTCATGTACTCTGGCAGAAGCGTCTTTCTTTCCGGCTGCCGCAACTGCTTTTTCTGCAGCTTTCTGAACGCCGGTACCCTTTAATGCTGAAATCTCAACGACTTCACAGCCCAGTTTCTTGCTCAGCTTGTCGATATGTATCTTGTCGCCTGTCTTTTCCATGATATCAACCATGTTTACAGCCATGACAACCGGAATGCCAAGTTCCATGAGCTGTGTGGATAAGTACAGGTTTCTCTCGATGTTGGTTCCGTCTACGATATTTAAGATCGCGTCCGGTCTCTCTGTGATGAGATAGGTTCTCGCCACCACTTCCTCAAGCGTATACGGGGACAGTGAGTAAATACCCGGTAAATCCATGATGGTGACATCTTTGTGTCCCTTTAACTTACCTTCCTTTTTTTCAACTGTTACGCCCGGCCAGTTACCTACGAACTGGTTGGAACCCGTAAGTGCATTGAATAATGTTGTTTTTCCGCAGTTTGGGTTACCTGCTAACGCAATTTTCATTGACATTTTCATACTCCTATCTTTTATTAGTTTTCTCTAACTTATGGTGAAAAAAATATTACTCTACCTCGATCATCTCGGCATCTGCTTTTCTCAAAGAAAGCTCATAACCGCGAACGGTTACCTCAACCGGATCTCCAAGCGGTGCTACTTTCCTTACATAAACCGGAACACCTTTTGTAATTCCCATGTCCATAATACGTCTCTTTACCGGACCTTCACCCGTAAGTTTTTTTACGGTAACAGTCTGCCCGCAGGCAACTTCTTTCAATGTCTTCATAATCTGCTCCTTCTTGTGATTTTTTGAAAATTGTTAGATCATGATCCTATTTGCCATATCTTTTCCAATGGCAACTCTGGAATCCTTCACATTCACGATCATGTTCCCGCCTGTCTCTGATACAACAGTCACGGTACCACCTGTCACAAATCCGAGGTTTTCCAAAAACTTTCTTGTCTCTTCTTTTCCACCGACCTTCTTAATGATATTCGGTTCTCCGGCATTTGCCATTGTGAGCGGCATCATATCATCTCCTCTTTTCCGTTATCTTTATTGATAATCATTTTCATCACTTCGTTGGTTAGTATACTCTAACGATTATTAGATGTCAATAATGTTATTGATAATTTTTTCTCACTTTTTCTTCCATTTTTAACAAAAAAGACAGAGATTTTTCCCTGCCTTTTTCCTTCCTTTACCGGTTCAGTTCGGATAAGAGTTCTGCCTTTCTCGTTCCGATCAGAAGTGTTTCCTTATACTGTTCATATTTTTCCGATGGATGCTCCGCAAGGAAACGGGCCGATCCGGCGCTCACCGTAAGTTCGGTCACAAAAAGCACCATCTCCTCGCCGTCCTCAAACGCTTTCTCCATAAAGTCAAATGCATGTGCAAGCGCTTCTTCTGCGTTTCGCTCCTCGCGTTCTAACTTCTCACGCTCACGGTCAAATCCTTCTTTTGCCATAAAAAAGCTCTCTTTCGCGTCCAGCTGTTCTCCCGGCACGTTTTCCTTCAGGCACGCAAGCAGTTTTTCCCATCCGCTTTTTTCTTCTTTCGTCAGAAATCCGCCCTTTTTCTCCGCCTCATAAACTTTTTGCTTTTCTTCAAGCAAAGTCCGGTAGAGTTCTGCCGGTGACGCTGCGTTCCCAACTTCGGCGCGGTATTCTTTTAAGAAGGCATACCACGCGTCCAGCAGACGTTTTGTCTTTTCCGCACAGTCAAGATAGCCAAAGAGTCCGTCAAGCAGCAGGTGTACCACGCTGAATCTCTCGTCAAACGCCGCCTGGTAAACCCGCGCGTAGACATCGGATTTCACCTTTCCCGCAAGGATATCCGCGATTCCGTAATCATCCTCATATTTCTGATACAGATCCAGATATGCCGACACATCTTCCGCCACGTCGGGATGATGCAGAAATTCGCCGATCACTTCCTCGGTCACCGGAATGTCAAGCTCCCGGTAAACCGCCATCAGACTGCTTAAATCTTCCCATCCGCGTGCCGTCACAAAACGCAGTCCGTCCACGTCCGCTTCCACACGGTAAAAATTTTTCGGCCGCAGTTCCAGATAGCTTAAAATCGCGCTGTTGATCCGTCTCTCCCTCGCATACGGTTTCCACACCGAAAAATCCGCCTCAATATCAAGCTCGCGCACACGGTCAAGCGTGACCATATCAAAATCACGCACCGACTTATTATATTCCGGCGGGTTTCCCGCCGCTACAATGATCCATCCCTCCGGTACCGCCTGGTTTCCGAACGTTTTACATTGCAGAAACTGGAGCATTGTAGGCGCAAGCGTTTCCGACACGCAGTTGATCTCATCGATAAAGAGGATCCCCTCCTTTGTTCCCTGATCCCGGATCTTGCGGTAAACACTCGCGATGATCTCGCTCATCGTGTATTCCGTCACCGAATATGTTTTTTCCGAAAAAGTCTCCTCACGGATAAACGGAAGGCCGACCGCGCTCTGTCTGGTGTGATGGGTGATCGTATAGGAAACCAGCCCGATCCTGCACTCGCGCGCGATCTGTTCCATGATCTGCGTCTTTCCGATCCCCGGCGGTCCCATCATTAAGATCGGACGCTGGCGGATCGCCGGGATCCGGTACGCACCGCTCTCATCTTTCTTCAAATACGCCTGCACCGTATGTTTGATCTCTTCTTTTGCCTGTCTGATATTCATATCTGTTCTCCTGATCTCTCTCTTTTTTCTTTCCTGCCAAATTCCTCCGGCTCCAGCCGAAGCCGCATTGCCCATGGCGGAACCGCGCTCCCGTCATAATCGTCCAAAAACAGGAACGCCGTCTGATAGGCCGGCTTCTTTTTGGGGTAAGTTCCTTTTCCATCCGTAAAATACAAAAGCCCTTTCAGGTTTTTGAAAACGCCCTGCTCCACCAGTTCATTGATATAGGAAAATGCCGGGCGGAAATCGGTTCCGCCTCCGCCCACGACCGTAAAATCCGTAAGCAGCTGCTTTAGCTCCTCCCTGCTTTTTATTTCCACATCACTTCTCACCTTCTCATCACACTGGATGATGTGCATCCTGCACTGCGTAAAAAAGCTGTCCTGCTCACTCAGCACTGCAAACGTTTCCTTTAAAAAGTTCCGGATCAGTTCCCCGCTTGTAGAATAGCTGGTGTCAAGCACCACGGCAAATTCCTGTATTTTTTTCACTTCCCGGCTCTCTAACGGTTCGATCAGCGGCATGTTCTTATATATATGAAGTCCGTATGTATAATAATTCAGATCAAATTCATCGGGATCGCATGTGATCTCCTCCCGCAGCACCGAAAATTTCTGTAAAAAATCCCTGTAACTGCGTCGGCTCTTTCCCGCCTGCACCTGTGCCGCAAGCAGCTGTTCTCCCTCTTCCTTTTCTTCTCCACGGCGTTTCTGCTCCAGAGTCATCTGCCTTGCGACTTTGTTCCATTTCTTCTGTGCTGCTCCTGCCGCCGCGCTTAACTTCTCCTCCTTCGGCCAGTATCTGTGGTCATCTGTATAAAATTCCATCTGCAATGCACGGATATATTCTGCATCTGTTTCTTCTATTAATATACGGTAAATGACCGCGGCGGAAACTGCCTGTTTCTCCCTTCGCATTTTTTCGTAAAACTGCTGCCTCATGTAACTGAGCGCCCGCCTGGTACATGGCTTGTCCAGCCTGTCGATCGTGTACTCCACCGCGATATCGCACGCCAGCCCATAAAGTGTCCGTTCAAAATTTCCTCCGATCCAGGGATGGGAAAAAATGCAGTGCAGTATCGTGTGCAGATACGCGCGGTCCAGATACGCCGGATTTTTGCGAAATACCGAGATCATCCATTCCGGTGCAAAATAAAGCCTGTTCCCGTCCGTCGCGAACGCGTTTAATTCGGTATCCGGTTTTCGTTCCAATACGGAAAATGCAGGCTGCAGGAAACGCAGATCCACACAGATCTCATTTCTCACAAAATCCAGGATCTTTCCCGCCATGCGGGCTTCCCATTCGCTCTGTGTCTCAATATGCGGCATCTCTTTCTCCTTTCCCCGGATTTTTTTCCTGGCATTCCTTAAAAATCATCAAATCCGTCAAATGTATAGCGCTCTTTTGTTCTTTCCACATCAAATTCTTTTTTCCACGTTAAAAGGCTCGCCGCACCCTCTGTCCATGCCGTTTCCGCAGCAAATGCCGCCGCTTCGTTTAACACTCCACCCGCGAGAAATTTCCGCTCGCAGAGAAATTTCAACTGTTCAAGATCCCTTTCCCGGATCAGTCTTTTGGCAAGAGAAAAGCTGTGCTCCCTGACATACGCTTCATAGAGGTTTTGCTCTGTCCCTTTTAAGTCCACCGGATAAAGCAGCCTTGCTGCCGCAAGCTGGACCAGCGTATCTTCATTTTCCTCCACACAGGCGCGCGGAAAGATCTTATCGTACTGCGCTGGCTGCACAACACCTTCTGAAAATGCCTGTCTCGCCCGGAATCCCTCTCCTTCTATATTCCGTCCAAAGATATGCGCGGGCGCAATCTCATCGTAAAATTCCTGATACTCCGGGTAAAAGATCTTTGCCCGGATATTTCCTCCACACAAAAAGGAAACCGTGATATCCCATGAGATCTGGGCGAGGATCTGCTTTAACCCGGTTTTCTCCCGCACATCCGCCATCACAATCAGAGCCTTTAGCTTCCGGCAGTTCATAAACGCGTCACTTCCGATCCCGCAAAGATTCTTTCCCACGGTAAGCTCTTTTAGATTTCCGCAATTATAAAAAGCCAGACTTCCGATCTTTTTTACAGACTCCGGCAAACGGATCACTTCCGGATAATTCCCGGAAAACGGTGCCAGTCTGCCCTCCGTTTCTTTTTCATCCACTCCGGCAGAAAAGACGCGCACACCCTCTCCCGGCAGATGCTCCGCCTCCGCAAAACAGTAATCTCCGATCTCGGTAAGCAGACATCCGTCTATCCTTTCCGGCAACACCAGATCCGGCACCTCACAAAAAGCCCGGAGCAGCCTTGCATTTCCATCTTCTGTTTTCTGCCATAAAAAGCGGTATGCTCTCTCTTCTGTCACCTTTCCAATTTCCTTTCGTTTTGTCTCTCCTGTGTCTTTGACGGCTTCGACAAATTGCGTGGTATGTCCGACCATGCCATACAACTTCCACATACAGTTTTTCGATGTTCCCGCAAACTGCCGTGCCGGAGAACGGAGCGCCGTACTCTGCCGGAAAAAAGATCTGATACAACGCATTTCGTATTTCTCTGCCTTTTATTATAAATACTCACTGGACGAATTTCAAGAAAACGGTTACAATATCTGTTATGTAAAATTGGTATTACTAAGGAGAATAAAACAAAATGATCGAATCAAACAAGACCTGGTATCGGAAGGGACTGACCGATGGTGTTCCCATCGCGCTCGGTTACTTTGCCGTGTCTTTTACTCTGGGCATCGCCGCGAAAAACGCCGGTTTTGCTCCGTTTCAGTCCATGCTGACCAGTATGCTCATCAATGCCTCTGCGGGTGAATTCGCAGGCTTCACGCTGATCGCCGCCGGCGCCGGCTTTCTCGAGGTTGCTGTCATGGAATTTATCGCCAACGCGAGATATCTGCTCATGTCCTGCGCGCTGAGCCAGAAGCTGTCCCCGGACACGCCGCTTAGGCACCGGCTGATCCTTGGCTTTTATATCACGGATGAATTTTTTGGGCTTTCGATCGCGCGCCCCGGTTACTTAAATCCCTTCTATACTTATGGGATGATCACACTCGGCGGACCGGCATGGGCACTCGGAACTCTGCTCGGATGTATCATGGGAAATGTGCTTCCGGTCAGCATCGTAAACGCGTTGAGTGTCGGACTGTATGGTATGTTCCTTGCCATCATCATACCGCCGGCAAGAAAGAACAGGGGGATCGCAGGACTCGTCGTCATCTCCATGGCTGCCAGCTATCTTTTTGAAAAGCTTCCGGTCGTGCGTGACATTTCATCCGGTATCCGCATCATACTGCTTACCATTCTGATCGCGGGCGCAGCCGCAGTACTTTTCCCGATCAAGGAGGAATCTGAACATGAACGCTAAAATATATCTCTACATCGGTATCATGGCACTTGTGACCTATCTGATCCGGGTGCTTCCACTGACACTGATCCGAAAAGAAATAAAAAACAGGACAATACGCTCCTTTTTGTACTATGTCCCATATGTCACGCTTGCAGTCATGACATTCCCTGCTATTTTGAGCGCCACCGGAAGTATTTACTCCGCATGGGCAGCGCTTATTGTGGGTGTCCTGCTCGCATTTAAGGGACGCAGCCTGTTTCAGGTCGCTGTATTCTCCTGTATCGTTGTATTCGTTTTAGAATTGTTTATCTGCTGATTCGATCAGCATTTATTTTCCTGTTCGATCACCGGAATGAGACCGTCCAAAGACTTTGCCACCGCAAAAAGCTCTTTTTTCAGTGTCTCGTCCGGTTCGGTGAGATCCGGTACCATAACCGTCTTTAATCCGGCATCGAGTGCCGCCCGAATCCCATTCGGGGAATCTTCCACGCCCATGCAGTCGCAGGGCTTTTCTTTTATCTTTTCACAGGCATACAGATAAATGTCCGGCTTTGGCTTGCCATTTGGCACCATGGTCGCACAGACAATATGATCGAACTTGTCGTAAATTCCGATCTCTTTTAAGTAACGCGATGCGCGTTCCTCATCTGTCGCGGTTGCCACCGCGGTCTTTATGCCGTGCGCACGCAAAAAATCAAGCAGGGTATCCACACCCGGCTTTTTTTCGATCCCCTGCTCTTTTAAGACCTGATTCATCAGTTCCTTCCTGCGGTTTCTGACTTTCTCATAATCAAATTCTTTGCCAAACCGCTCCTGTAACAGAGGTCCCGCGTATTTCGCCGCAAGGCTGCGCAGTTCAAGTCCGTTTTCTCTTGTAAATGGAAAGCCCGCTTCTCTTGCTGCCTGACACCAGCAGCGCACCAGATGTTTCTCTGTATCGATCAGCACGCCGTCCATATCAAATATAACTGCTTTTATCATTTTTCTTTTTCCCTTTGATCGTGAAAATATTTGATCACGTCTTTTCTTGTAATGATCCCCATAAAGCTGCCCCTGTCATCTACGACCGGGACAAAGTTCTGATCCATGACACGGAGCAAAAGCTCGTCCATCGTCTCATCGATCTTGACCGGCATATTAAAGCCGCTCCGCATGATGTCCGTGATCCGGTACGCCTCCTGGTCATGCATATCTGCTGTTCCATGCGCTAACATATGCCAGAGAAAATCCCCCTCACTGACAGTTCCTACATATCCGCCGTCACGGTCAATGACCGGGATCGCTGTATAACCATGCGTATGCATCTTTTCGAGCCCCTGGCGGATCGTATTGTCATTGTATATATACGCGACCTCACTTTTGGGCCGCAGCAACATTACTATGTTCATTGCCTCATCCCTTAACCCTGTTTTTCCTATTCTGCTTTGTCATACTGCATGACAAGCGCTTCAATGGCAAGATCGATCGTCCGGTCTGCTGTCATATCGTCAAAGCAGACTTCCAGATTCTGGTTTTTGATCCGGTTTAAAACCTCTAGTGCCTTACTGATCTCTGTCTTTTTCATGGCGTTTTCCCCGCTTTCCTATTTTTCCTCTTCCGGCAGGATAATCTTGTTTTGCATTTCCTTATCCATACCCTGTATGATCTCTACCGCTTCTTTGCGATGCGCCGGATGCGTCAGTACTACACAGACTTCCTTTGCGCCGTGATATCTGCTCCGTTTCAGAAACGGTACCTCATCCCACCGTTCCGCATAGGGCACTCTGTGGCGTATCAGTAAAAACATCACTTTTTCCTTTACTTTTACGTCTGTGATCCTGCACAGTTCAATGTCTTCTACACGTTCCATAATTCATAACCTCCAACATAAATACTATACTACGAAACAGGCTAAAAATCAAATTGAACAAAGCCGCGTAATCTCTTATAATAGACTTAAAAAAATGAGGCTTTAAATAAGGAGGCACTATGAAATTTATCTCTTGGAATGTAAATGGTCTGCGCGCATGCACCGGAAAAGGTTTTCTTGATTTCTTCCATGCGATCGATGCGGACATCTTCTGTTTACAGGAAACAAAACTGCAGGAGGGTCAGATCTCCCTTGACCTGCCCGGATATCACCAGTACTGGAATTACGCCGAAAAAAAAGGCTATTCCGGCACTGCCATATTTGCAAAAGAAGAACCCCTGTCCGTCCGCTACGGCATAGGGGTTGATCTGCACGATACCGAGGGGCGTGTGATCACCCTCGAATACCCGGCGTTTTATTTTATCACCTGCTATACGCCAAACTCCCAGAGCGAGTTAAAACGGCTTTCGTACCGCATGCAGTGGGAAGATGATTTTCTTTCCTATCTGAAAGCTCTCGAAAAAGAAAAGCCGGTCATCCTCTGCGGCGATCTGAATGTCGCGCATCGGGAGATCGACTTGAAAAATCCAAAGACCAACCGGAAAAACGCCGGCTTCACCGATGAAGAACGCACAAAATTCTCTGCGCTTTTGGACAGCGGTTTCACCGATACGTTCCGCCATTTTTATCCGGACGCGGAAGGCATTTATTCCTGGTGGTCCTACCGTTTTAAGGCAAGGGAGAAAAATGCCGGATGGCGGATCGACTACTTCCTTACCTCAAAGTGCCTGGATCCGCACTTAAAGGACGCGAAGATCTTAACCGGCATCACCGGCTCTGACCACTGCCCCGTAGAACTCGATTTCGATCCGTCCTAAGACAGACGTGCGTGGTCTTTCCACACGGTTTCAAAAAAGTTAAGCATCTCTTCACTCCAGCGTCTGGATGAACAGCCATAGGCAAGCCCGACTCCATGATCTCCGGTCGGATAAAGCTCGCATAAGTGCGGCACACCTGCTGCCGCAAGCGCTTCATCCAGGCGTTTTGTATTGCTTGCCGGCACACAGCCGTCATCCTCATTCGCAAACGCGTAGGTCGGCGGATAGTCTGCCGTGACATGCGTCTCCACGGACAGCTTTTCTCTCAGTCCCGGCTTTTCCTTTGTGTTATTGCGGTAACTGCCCTCATGATATTCCGAGATAAAACTGATCACCGGATAAAGCAGCGCCACGCCATCCGGACGCGCCGTAACTTTCTCATACTGTGCCGCTGCCTCTTTGGATCTTTTCTTCCACTCTTCTAAAATGTTTTCCTTTAATTCTTCGTACAAATACGCTTCACTCGCGCAGAGATGTCCGCCTGCCGAAGATCCGACCACAACGATACGCTCCGGATCTATCCCGTATTCTTTCGCGTGAACACGCACATGCATCACCGCAAGCGCCAGATCCATCTGGGACTGCGGATAGCAGTTCGGCGCGATCCTGTAGTTTAAAAGAAACGCCTTGTAGCCTCCGTCGCGCTCCATGCGCTGCGCAAGCTGGATTCCCTCCGAATACATGGATAACATCTCATATGCTCCGCCCGGGCACAGAATAACCGCAGGTCTCTTTTCCGTAACATCTTTTGTTTCCTGTGCTGCCACTTCCGAAGGATACGGCGGCACGGAAGCTTCTCCCGCTGTATGCGCAAATGCCATATTGTCCACAGCCGGATTTCCGGTAAACAACCACACACCTTCCGCGCAGTTTAAATCCGCGTCCGGTATCCCGTCCTTCCAGCCGGCTGTCGCACCGTCTTTTTCCCAGAGCGGCACAAACATAAAGTTTTTCTTTTCCGCCGCCATCTCTAAGAGATTGGCACTTTCCACCAGCGCCTCCGAGAGGAACGGCTGTCCCCACTCCATCGTATCCTCTTCTTTTATCTTCGCCATGGTATCGCTGTAATGCTCTTCCTGTATCCGTGAGATCCAGCAGGATGGAAAGAGATTACCCAGTGCCCGCCCGATCGGCTCTTTTCCTTTTATTTCTTCAAAGGTATGATCCTCTGTAAACATATGTTTTCCCCTTTTACAGATATTTTTCTTCAAAATCGATCGCGCGCATCGGCCGGTTAAAATAGAATCCCTGGATATACTGCACCTTCATCTGGCGCAGCTTGTCCAGCTGTTCATCTTTTTCCACGCCTTCCACGCACATGCGCACACCGATCGTATCCGCAAGCTCGGAGACCATCTTGACAAACACTTCCGAGTAATCGTCTTTTCCGATATCCACAACAAAGCAGCGGTCGATCTTGATCACGTCGATCGGCAGTTCCCTGATGTGGTTAAGGGACGAGTAGCCGGTTCCGAAATCATCCAACGCCACCCAGACACCCAGCTGCTTGATCTGCGCGAGCACACGCTTCATGCGCGCCATATCATTGATCGCAAGGCTCTCCGTCACTTCGAGCGTCAGATTGGTCGGTTTTAATTTTGTTTCCTTTAGCACACGGCGGATGCGGTCAACCATGTCATTCTGTAACAGCTGGACGACCGAAAGATTCACGTTGATACGATATTCCGGATGTCCCATGTCGTTCCAGTATTTGCAGCGTTTGCATGCCTCCTCCAGGATGAAATCCCCGATCGGGTTGATCAGACCGAGATACTCGGCAAGCGGGATAAATTCGGAAGGTGAGACAAATCCCATCTTCTGGGAATTCCAGCGGATCAGCGCCTCCGCGCCGGAACACGGATCCCCGGGCTTTGAGATATCCACGACCGGCTGATAATACACCTCAAACTCCTTGCAGGAATCCAGCGCCGCGTCATGCATATTTTTTTCAAGTTCCAACCGCTTAAAGGAGGTGGATTCCACATGGTCGTCATAATATTCCACGCGGTTCTTTCCGCTCTTTTTCGCCTCATAGAGCGCAATATCCGCCTTTTTGATCAGCTCCTGAACGGTATCTCCGTCCTTCGGGAAACGCACGACGCCCATACTCATGGAGCAGTAATAATCGGCTCCCTTTAAGAACCACGGTTTGGTAAAGATCGCCTGGATATCCCCGAGGATCCGGTTTAACATGCTGAAATGATAATGTGAAACGATGATGATGAACTCATCGCCGCCCATCCGGTAGCAGGTCGTCTCGATTCCGGAAACATGCTGCAGACTGTGTGAGATCGCCTTTAAGAGCACGTCGCCGTACTGATGTCCGAGTCCGTCGTTGATATGCTTAAAGTCATCAAGGTCGATGTAGAGCAGCGCGCCCTGTCCGCCTGCATCTTTGGTTCTTTTGATATATTCGGTCAGATCCTGTTCACAGCGCATACGGTTGTAAAGCCCTGTTAAGAAATCATTGTTTGCCTGACGCTCGATCTTCTGCTGATATATCTTTTTATCTGTCACATCATAGATCGTACAGAGCATGACCGATCTGCCGTTGACCCAGTGGATCTGTGTGTAACAGATGTCATAGTAGCTGTTCTCAAGATCCGAATACACTTCCATGCTCTTTCCCTGCGGTCTTCCGGTATACTGTTCCTCTAAGAGCAGTTCAAATTCTGCCACGTCTTTTTCAGATTTGAACATCTCATGAAACTGCTGGTTGGTATAAAGTATCTTTCGCGTGATCGGATCTTTTACACAGATCCCGCATCCCACATTTTCCAGGATCGCATCTAAGGACATGTAGGAGCTTGCCAGGGAATTGCTCGCGACCCGTCTCGCCAAAATGCTCTGCAGCACCTGCTTTGCGTCATGGATAAATTTGATGTCCGCCGATTCCCATATCCGCTCTTTTTCGGTCTCGTAAAAGCAAAGGTACATTCCGGTCTCTGCATGCACCTCGATCGGGATCGTCATGGCTGCCTTCGCGCCCATCTTTTCAAATACTTCCACAAAACGGGACGGAAGCGGTGTGTCGGAAGATATCACAAACGGTTTGTCCGTGAGAAACGGGATCTTCGCAACCGGAATCTTCTGCACGAGATCCTGATGGGATGTAAGCCCCTGTGCCGTCCACTCACAGATCATGTCCGCCGTTCCCTGATCCGGGCTTACTTTGAGCAGGCAGGCATTTCCGATCTGTAAAAATTCACACACCTCTCTTAAAATGCTCTTCGCGGTCTCCGTAAATTCCCGCTCGCTCACGATCTCCTGCACAATCGCGGACATTGCCTCATTCCGCTTTAACTCCGCTTCCGCGCGCTCTTTCTCCTCAATACTCTTGAACGACGCCTCCTGCGCAAACGCCTCATCGATCTTTGCCGCGAAATACTGTCTCGAAAGCGTGGTGAGGAAACGCATGGATTTGTAGAAATGATCCGCGGATGTGGTTCCCATGGTCTTTGGCATATCTTCCGGGATTTCCCCGATGTCACTGAGCACCGCAAACACGATCCAGACTGCGATCGGTTTTCCGCCCATCCGGATCACCGCACCACACAGTTTGATGTTTTCCTCCGCAAGCGGTTCCTCGATCATATCCTCCACTTCCGTGGCATAAAGCCGCTCTAACAGCTCCCTGTACAGTTCCTCCGGTACTCTTCCTTTGATAAAAGCCTTTTCTTTCTCCGTACCATACAGTTCCCCGATCGTCCTTTTTTGGCTGTCCAGACACATCGTGTAAAGGTCATTCGCCTCACAGAACCGCTCCTGCATTTCTTTTGTCAGCTGCAGATCGATCAGCCGTTCCTCCGGCACAATACTGCGTTCCATCACAACTCACCTCCCTTATATCCGATCACAAATACATAATATCCGTCTTTTTTCCGCATGCAGTACTCCTGTAAGAGCTTATAACTGCCATCCAGGCGAAGCTGCTTTTTTATAAATCCGATCTCATTGGAATATAAAATAAGCACTGCTTCCAGCTCAAGATGCTCTTTTGCCTTCGCAAAAAAGCGCGCGTAAAACGCATCCTGTTCTTCTTTGGTCTTTTTTCCACGCGGCGGCATGTCCGTAATAATCTCGTCAAATTTATAATCATGCGTGAAATCGAAAAAGTCGCGGTTGATATACCAGATGCGGTCGCCCGCGTTCTGTGTGTTCTCTCTCGCTTTCGCGATCGCCTCTCCAAACAGATCGATTCCGTACATCTCCCTTGCCGGTACCAGTTTGTTCCGTTCGATCAGCATCGTGCCGACTCCACAGAACGGATCCATGATCTGCGCGTCCTCTTTTAAATAAGGCTTAACTAACTGCATGATCAACGCCGCCTGTGCGGGATGGATCGATGCCGCAATGCTCATCTTCCGGTAAGCAAACCGCTTCATCGGGATCGTCTGAAGTTTCACACCCGGGAAAAATCTGCCACTCCTGGTCTGGATCAGGCGGAGCTCAACCTCATAATCCGTTGCCGAGTTTATGAGCTGCCGGTCCGTCTTTTCCTCGATCACTGCTGCCACCTTTTTGACAAACGCTGTTTTTTCATCCGGTGACATCGTGCTGCGCACTTCGATACGGAAGAAAAACGGTGCTCCGCTGTCGTGGCATTCGAATAGCAACGGAAGCAATCCAGAGTCCGCAAGGATCTCTCCGGCTTCTTTCGCATCCGTGCCGATCTCTCTTTTATGCGGTACGACAAAAAGCAGTTCCCGGTATGTGCGGATCGAAAGCAATGGTTTCAAATCCCGCGTTGCCACAAGCACACCGAGCGGATGTGGCTTCGTCTTTCCGCATACTACCTGTCTTGCCGTCACATCATAGAAATCTTTTCCGGTCGTAAGGATCACGACATTTTCCCTGTCATACCCGGTAAACATATGCTTTTTTCTCTCTCCATACTTCGCCAGGATCCTGTCCAGTTCCTTGAGCTGGGCGTTCACATGCTTTTTGTCTTCCTCTTTGGGGCTACACTCACCCAGTTCCCGGTAAATATGCTTTAATTCCTCAATAAGCCCGCCTGCGTCAAGCTTTCCGATCGCGGAAAGATAGGAACTTTTTACAAATTTTTTTTCTTCCTTTTCATACGCCTCATATAACGGTTTTAATGCCTCCTGTGCGCCCAGATCGCCAAGCACCAGCGCCGCGTTTTTTCGTTCTTTCGGATCTTCCGCAGAAAGCAGTCCTATAAACACCGACGTATCCGCCTGTTCCGGCACTGCCTCCTCTTTCATGCACTGGCGGAACTTCGACAGGTTCTGCCGCACATCTTCCCCGTTTTTTATTGCTTCATATACCGCTTCTATCATAAATTTTCCTTTTCGTTCTTTTGTCTTATCTGTTTCCATTATTTTACTTGATTCCCATTTATTTATCAAGACGTTTCCAGCTCACTCTTAAACTGATCCCACGCCTCCGGGTGCTCCACATAATACTTCGGACACAGCTTTCCGGTCACATCATAATGCCGGATCACCTGATCCGCCGAAAGCCCGTAACGCCGGCAGAGCCAGGACGTAAGCGTCACAAGCGACTGGTACGTCTCCGGCCGGAACTGCCCGGTCTCATCCGGGATACAGCATTCGATCGAGATCGTATCATCATTCCTGTCATTCGACGCATAGGAAATCTCATTGCATGGGATACACTGTACGATCTCACCGTCTAACCCGATGATGAAATGACTGCTCGCGTGTGTCTCGCCGGAATCTTTTAACCCTTCAAAGTAATCACGGTTCTGACGCGCGCTGCTCCCCGGGTTTGCCGTATAATGGATCACGATCCCCCGGATCGGTCCGATCGCCGTTCCCGGTCTCGAATACGGATTGACCGTCAAAAGTTCCACATCAAGCGGCGGTCTCCCGTCGGCATCCTCCATTGCCGTCTGTGTCGCAGCCGTCCTTTTTTCCCTCTGCCAGATCAGCACCCAAGTCAGACACAGCCCGGTCACAAGAAGCACGGTCAGCACACGGGCGAGTGCCTGTTCTTTTTTGCGTCTGTTTCTTCTTTTGCTCTTTTTCATTGTTACCTTTCTATTCCGTCCCTGCCTGTGATGCCACGGTCGAACGGATGCTTTTCTTTTCGTATCTCCGAATCATAGTCGCTGCATTCCCTTAACGCCGCAGAAGGATTTCTGCCGGTCAGGACTACCTCCAGCCCGTCCGGTCTGTGATCTAAAAAGGAAAGAAGCTCCTCCTCTTTTATCATCCCACTGCTGCACGCCCCAACGGCTTCGTCTAGGACTAACAGGTCATAATGCTCTTTTTTTACCAGTTGTCCGATCTCTCTTAGATAATTCGTATAATAGGCTGCCGCCGCTTTTTTTTCTTCCTCTGTCATCCGGAACGTAAAGCCGAATTTTTCTGTTGCGGAAAACACGGTGATCTGCGGGATCTTTTTTAACACCGGAATCTCCCCGGAAGTCCCGTCCTTTAAAAACTGGGTAAACAGCACGCTCCCGCCATTTCCGGCACACCGGACGCTGAGTCCGACCGCCGCTGTCGTTTTTCCCTTTCCATCCCCTTCATACAGATGTATCAGTCCGTACATAGTTTTCCTCCACTTTTTTTCTATTATTTATTATACCCGCTTTTTACCTGCCGGAAAAGAAAAAAATACCGGACTTTATTCTTCCGGTATTTCCTGAGTCTGTATCATATAATCTTCGGTCGGCGCATTATAATAGATGACCATGTCCTGCGTCGGATATGTCATGCCGAGTTTTCTCGCTTCCTGTTCGATCCACGCATAGTCTGCCGCGTCCATCATGCGCTTTTTCGTGTCTGTGTTCTCGCTCACGATATTGTTTAACTCTGACTGGAGACCTGCCACATGGAGCGCCTGACTGCGCACCCGCATCTCCAGAAAGACCATCGACATGCAGAGTCCGATCATAACAAGTAAGACGGCGATATTTGCCGCTGTCTTGTATTTGTGTCTGCGCAGTTCTTTGCGTTTTTGTATCTCTTCGTATTTTCTTTTGTTTTCCTGCTCTATTTTATCATAATAGTAATCAATGCACCGTTCCGCAACGGTGGTTGCCATATCAGTCTGCATCTTTTTTTAAGCCTTTTCTCACCTGGCGCGCCAGCCATTCGGTATCCTCCGGTCTGCCTGCCGCGACAACCCGAAGCATCTGTTCCTCACTTTTATATTCCCAGGCGATCTCCGGCCATCCTCCCCTTTTCTCATCGATCTGCTTTCGCAGCTTTTTTACGATATTTTTCCACAACTCTTCTGTTTTACAGGGGATATCCAAAATCCTGCATTCCATTTCCTGTGGTCGCTGTGACCCATGCAAAAAATCCGACACCAGCTCATCCAAAAGCTCCGTAAACGGCTCTGTGACATCCGCTTCCCGGAACAGGGATTCGATATCCTGTTGTGTGAAACGCCACTGGACTCCGACTTTCTTTCCGTGCAGGATGCCCTCTTTTAAATAATTCCGAATCGTCCGGTCTGTCAGTCCGGTCAGCGCCGCCACATCCGCAACTGTGTACCACTTCTGTTCCAGCATACCGGCATCCTCCTTTATAGATTTCATTATATTTCATTTGTTTTCCTATGTAAACCTATATTTTACAAATTTTACATGTTTTTTGTTTTATTTTCCTTGTTTTTCATATATTTTCCTATTACATTCCATTTCCAGCCAGCAGCCGTCCGGCAGATCCATGCGGAAACGCGTGTCTGTTTTCCCGTTTCCATGCAAAAAAGGCTGCCCCTGCGGTTTTCACCACAGGAACAGCCTTTTTGTTCTGTTCTATGCTTTTAAATTTAACAGGCTTCGTATTTTTGTCGGCGTTGTGACTTCCGTCGTCATCACATATTTCTGTACCCCGACCAGATAAGCCTCATCCGGGCTTCCTTCGTCTATGGGATCACAGGGCACCTCGTCTAAGGCACCGTCACCTGCCTGCGTTACCGGAACTAACACCCGCTTTAAGACCAGTTTTCTTTTGCGGATCGCTTCCCGTTCCTCTCTTCTTTGCTTCTGCTCTTCTTTTTTTCGTTTTTTCTCCGCGATCTCATCCGCTTTCTTCTGGTTTTGCTCTAAGATATCGCTGATATGGTCGCGTGCCCGGCTCATGCAGTCCGAGACGATCTCCTCACTCAGTGCCGCAAGAAGATCATTTGCCGCAGTGCGCGCCTCTTCCATGGACGTTCCTTTCTCCATTGCGGTCGTAAGGATATGCACTGCCTGCTTTTGTCCTTCTTCTTTTTTCCGTGCGGTCTCCTCTAACTGTTCCTTCCGCCTGCGGAGCGCGTTCTGATCTGCCAGCATTGCTGTCGCTCCGATCTTTTTTCCATCTACTGTCATAGCTCTGCCTCCCGGAAAATCCAAATTTATCTTCCGGTATTTATATCGGCAGGAACCGTGACTTTCTAAAGCCGGATCTTTGGTTTCTTAAATCGCGCGGGTCTCATGCGCAAGCCATCTGGTTTCTTTCTCATCCAGATAAGGGCTGATCTTTTCAAAGACCTCTGCATGATATGCGTTTAAGCGCGCTCTTTCCTTTTCTGTCATAAGGGACGGATCTACCGCGTCAAGATCAAACGGCACAAAGGTGAGCGGTTTGAACTGTAAAAATTCACCGTATTCATTTTCCATGTATTTCTCGCACACGATCAGATTTTCCAGACGGATGCCGTATTTTCCTTCCAGATACAGACCCGGTTCGTCCGATGTGATCATGCCCGCCTCAAATGCTGCGCTCTCGTTACGCTCCGGAACCTGTTTCCAGCGGAATCCGTTCGGTGCTTCATGTACATTCAGATAATAGCCGACGCCATGTCCGGTGCCGTGGTTGTAATCGAGTCCCATCTCCCAGAGTGCTTCCCTCGCAAGATAATCAAAGTTGATCCCAAGGCAGCCCTTCCGGAATTTTGCGGAAACAAGATTCAGATTTCCTTTTAATACCGCGGTAAAATGCTTTTTCATCTCATCCGTGATATTTCCAAGCGCAACGGTTCTTGTGATATCGGTCGTTCCCTCGAGGTACTGTCCGCCGGTATCCAGAAGTAAGAAGCTGTCCGCTTTGATCTCCTTGTCTGTTTCCGGTGTCGCGGAATAATGCACGATCGCCCCGTGCTCCGCATATGCCGCGATCGGGCCAAAGCTCTGTCCCCTGTAATTTTCTCCCATCCGACGGAACTCATCTAATTTTTCCGCAACGGAGATCTCGGTCATCGGGATCTTTCCGACATTCGTCTTGATCCAGTGCAGGAATCTGCACACCGCCACACCGTCTTTGATGTGCGCTTTTCTTTCATTCTCCACCTCAACCGGTGTCTTGACTGCTTTCATAAGGACGGTCGGACACGGTCTGTCCAAAACGGGCACTTCCGCCGGGATATTGCTTACGATCGCGAAATTGGCCTTGGAAGCGTCAAGCAGTACGGTGTGCTTTTTATTGATCTTTTTCATATCCTCGTACATCTGATCGTAAGGATAGAAAGATACTCCTGCCGCCTCCAGTGCCTCGCGCACCGTGTCATCCAGAACCTTTTCATTGATGTAAAGGCGGATCTCCGTTCCGCCAAGCACCAGATAGGAGAGCACGACCGGATTATACGCCACGTCATTGCCACGGATATTTAAAAGCCATGCGATATCATCGAGCGATGACAGGACAAAGAGATCCGCACCCTGTTCTTCCATCACTTCCCGCACTCTTCTTATGCGTTCTTCTCTTGACTCGCCGGTGTATTTTTCATCCAGCAGCATGACTGGTTCCGCAGAAAGCGCCGGTCTGTCCTTCCATACAAGATCGACCAGATCCTGCTCATAGACAACACCCGCTCCCTTCTCTTCCAGATCTCTTTTTAACGCAAATGCCTCTTTTGCATTGACCGTGCGCCCGTCAAAGCCTAACGTCTGTCCTTCTTTTAATTTATCTACCAAAAACGCGTGTACGGTAGGGACTCCCGGTTCTCCCATCTTAAAAAGATCGATCCCGCTTCCCGCAAGCTGCTCGCCCGCCTGTAAAAAGTATCTTCCGTCCGTCCAGAGCCCTGCCATATCCTGTGTCACCACAAGCGTGCCCGCAGATCCGGTAAACCCGGACATATAAGCTCTGCATTTGAAATGATCGCCCACATACTCCGATCCGTGAAAATCATCGGTCACGATCATATACGCATCGATGTTATGCGCTTTCATCTGTTTTCTTAATTCTGTAATAGTTTCCTTTGCCACGATATGCACCTTCCTCTTTATCTTTCTATATCGTAATTGATCTTTTTATAAAACAGCTTTCGTATATCCTCGTGGGTATATGCTTCCGCCATCACCCACATCATCTTGGTAACGATTGCTTCGATCGTCATGTCGTAGGCCTCTAAAATCCGTGGATTCTGTTTGAATGTCCGTCCCACTTCATAAATATCAAGATTGCTTCCCTCCATCGGCACCTGCGTTGTGATAACGACCTCGGTTCCGGCATCGATGAGCTCCGCGATCTTCTCTTTGTATTTCATGGATTCCAGACTCGGGATTCCGCCTACTCCGAACCCTTCTATTATAACCGCATCATAACGATTTTTCAAATAGTCCAAAATCCCGGCATCCATGCCCGGTACCAGCTTTAACACGAAAATATTCTCATTTAACCGGTCGTAAAATTTTACCGGTTCGTCTCCCTGCTCTTCGATGTAATGGAACACCTTGTTGTCGCGTATCACTGCCTTGTGCGGGAAATTCACACTGGAAAACGCGTTGAAGCTCTTGCTGCGCACCTTTCTTCCCCGCGTGCCCGCGATCACTTCCCCGTCAAACACAAAGCTGACGTTTGTGGACACGTCCGATGTTGCGTACAGGATACTCTGTATCACATTGCTCTTTGCGTCTGTAATGTCCTCATTGATTGGTTTCTGCGCGCCGGTCAGCACGATCGGTTTCCTGCTGTTCTGGATCAGATAGGAAAGCGCCGCCGCGGTATACGCCATCGTATCCGTGCCATGCAGCACCACAAATCCATCGTATCTGTCGTACTCCTTATGGATGGTGTCCGCGATCGCAATCCAGTTTTCCGGCTGCATATTCGTACTGTCCAGATTCATGAGCTGAACCGCGTGCAGGCAGCACATCTCACGGATCTTTGGCACATAATTTAAAAAATCTTCCATCTCGATCTGCGGCATAAGCCCTTTTTCCGTAGAACGACAGGCGATCGTTCCTCCGGTCGCAATGACTAATATCTGTTTCATAGGTGTATCCTTTCCAAAAAAATACCGCTGTATTCCATTGTATTATCCCTTTTTCTGTTATATATTATCTAAGTATGAGATACCGGTTCTATCCGTATCTTCAATCTTTTACATTATATAAACAGAAAAGAGGTTTTTCAATGGATACCGAAAAGTATTTCGATTATATTTTATCTGAGACGCAAAAGATCCTCGCGATCGACAGTCCGTCCGGTTTTACCAGAAATGTTGCCGACTATGTACTCTCCGCTTACCGCGCGCTCGGCTATGAGCCGGTACAGACGGTAAAGGGCGGCGTGTTCTGTGAGATCGGCGGTGCTGACACGAAGGATGCCCTGCTCATGGAAGCGCATATTGACACCTTAGGCGCCATGGTCTCTGAGATCCGCCCGAACGGTTATCTCGCGCTCTCCCCGATCGGCGGCATGAACGCGAACAATGCCGAGGCGGAAAACTGCACGGTCTACACGAGAGACGGCAGAACCTACACCGGCACTTTCCAGTTACAGAACGCCTCCATCCATGTCAACGGGGATTACGACTCCACAAAAAGGACTTACGAAAACATGGAAGTGGTGCTCGATGAAATGGTCTCCTCCAAAGAGGACACCCTCGCGCTTGGTATTCTGCCGGGTGATATCGTCTGCTTTGATCCGCGCACGACATACACCAAGAGCGGCTACATCAAGAGCCGTTTTCTGGATGACAAGTTGAGTGTCGGCATTCTGCTCGGATTTGCCAAATATGTGAAAGAAGAACAGATCGCGCTTCCAAGAAAAGTATATCAGCACATTACCGTTTATGAGGAAGTCGGACACGGCGGTGCCGCTTCGATCCCATCCGATGTCACCGAAGTTCTTTCCGTAGATATGGGCTGTGTCGGCGACGGTCTTACCTGCCGCGAACACCAGGTGTCGATCTGCGCAAAGGACAGCAGAGGGCCTTATAACTATGACGTTGTATCAGGTCTGATCGCCGCCGCGAAACGCAAGAATCTGGACTTTGCTGTTGACATTTATCCGCATTACGGCTCCGATGCCGACGTGGCGCTCACCGCGGGCTACGATGTAAAACACGGGCTCATCGGCTCCGGTGTCTATGCATCCCACGGCTATGAACGCAGCCACAAGGACGGCGTGATCAACACCTTCTTACTGCTGACCGAATATCTGAAATAAGGCTTTAAAAAAAGCTGCTGCCCTGCGACCTTACGGTCGCAAAGGCAGCAGCCTTTTTGTTTTACATCAAATCACTGCTTACACTGCAATTATTCGATGGTTGCATACATAAAGTATTTGGTACCGAATTTTGTATTGTAGATGCCGGTTACATTTGTCTTGCACATATAATCGTCATTGTAGAAGTAAATCGGTACTGCAGCCCAGGTATCCATGAGCATATCTTCTGCCTGATGTAACATCTGTACACGGGCAGTGTTATCTGTTGTTGTTCTGATCTCGCTGATTAAGTTGTCATATGCTGTCCAGTCCGGTGTTGCGCTGTTTTCCGGGTTCTTTCCTAACTGCGCATCATTGTTTCCGGAATCAGAAGTGAAAATCTCAAGCATGTTGATCGGGTCATCGTAATCTGCGATCCATCCTTCACGCGCAATAGAGAATGCACCTGCTTTACGATCATTTAAGAATGTATCCCACTCTTCTGTCTTAATGGTTACATCAACACCGATGGAAGACCAGTCAGACTGGATTGCTTCTGCAATTGCCTGATGTGCTGTGTTTTCATTGATCAGATATTCTACAGAGATCGGGTTCTCATCACTTAAAGTTCCGTCATCGTTGAACTTGTAACCGATGCTTTCCAGTAATTCTGTCGCTTCTGCTTTTGCAGCATCGAAATCATATTCTGCTGTGTAGTATCCATGAGAATCCGCATCCGGATAATCATAATCATCTTCACGGAAGATTCCGCCGTTACCATCAGACATTCCGTCCGGAACGAACGCGGTAGCAACCTTCTGTCCGGTCTGACCGATGTTCTCTGCAATGTAGCCACGGTCGATCAGGATGCCAAGTGCGTGACGTAAAGTCGCTGCGTCTTCTGCAGACATTCCGTCAAACATCTTGTCGTTTACGTTGAATGCGATATAGTAGTTTCCTAACTGATCATCAACATGGAAATCAGCGTTGTTGATCACAGATGCAACTTCATCACTCGGAATGCTGTCGATGAAGTCAAGGTCTCCTGCGTTGTAAGCGGAGAATGTAGCAGTATCATCTGCGGATAACATGAACTCAAGTTTTTCTACTTTTACATTATCTGCATCGTAGAAGTACGGGTTCTTTTCATATACCATGGATTCATTGTGTTTCCAGGATGTGCACACATACGCACCGTTGGATACGAATCCAGCTTCAGAGCACCATGCGCCCGGGTTTGTTCCGTCTGCGTTTGCTGCTTCTACTGCTGCCTGCGGTACCGGCATAAATACAGGGAATGCGCAAAGCTGCAGGAAATATGGGCACGGAGCAGCAAGAACTGCTGTTAAAGTATTTCCGTCTGCTTTTACATTGATGGTGTCACCATCTTTTGCAAATACATCGAACAGATAAGAATAATCTGCTGCAGTCTGAGGATCTGCTGCTCTCTTCCAGGAATATTCAAAATCTGCTGCGGTCAGATCAGAGCCATCGCTCCATTTCAGACCATCTTTTAAAGTAAAGGTGTAAGTAAGTCCGTCATCACTTACGGTATAGTCAGATACCAGAGCCGGGACCGGATTGCTGTCCTTGTCAAAGGTAAACAGACCTACAAAGCTGTTTGCTGCCAAAGCTGCGCCATCAACGGTTGTATTTAATGCCGGATCCAGTTTGTCCGGTTCACTCGCAAGGTTGATGCGAAGGGTAGAGCCGTCAGAAGTAGATACAGAACCTTCTGTAGACGCTTCGGTAGACGCTGTACCTGTGGCGCTGTTGCTGCTTGCAGATGAACCACAGCCTGCGAACATGCTGGTAGCCATTGCTGCAATTAACATTGCTGATACAATTTTCTTCTTCATAATATTCCTCCTGAAAATATTTATTAATTAAACATACCGCAGACGGTACGAATAATTCTCTCTCATGTCCTAGCGGTTAAAGCAGGAAACCATATGTCCGTTTCCTCTGTCCGTAAGGGAAGGGCACTCTTTTGCGCACTGCTCGGTCGCGTAACGGCATCTGGTGCGGAACGCACAGCCACTCGGCAGGTTCATCGGACTTGGGACATCTCCCTCTAAGATGATACGCTTGCGCTCTTTTGCCATGTTCGGATCCGGCATCGGGATCGCGCTGAGCAGCGATTCTGTATACGGATGCAGCGGATTTTCATTTAATTCATCCGCGTCCGCGATCTCTACGATCTTACCAAGATACATAACCGCGATACGGTCGGAAATATGATGTACGACCAGAAGGTCATGCGCGATAAAAAGATACGCAACACCTAATTTTTTCTGCAGGTCTTCAAACATATTGATGACCTGTGCCTGGATGGAAACATCCAGCGCGGAAACCGGCTCGTCGCAGACGATGAAGCTCGGATTTACCGCAAGTGCGCGGGCAATTCCGATACGCTGTCTCTGTCCACCGGAAAATTCATGCGCGTAACGTGTCGCATGCTCGGCATTTAAACCGACGAGATCCATCAGTTCGAGGATCTTGTCCCTGCGCTCCGCTTTGGAGCTGTAAAGCTTGTGTACATCCAGTGGCTCTCCGATGATATCTTCTACGGTCATACGCGGATTTAAGGAAGAATACGGATCCTGGAATACCATCTGCATCTCCTTGCGCAGTGACTTGATATTTTTATCGGTCACTTTTTCCCCTTTGAAGATCACATCTCCGCCGGTTGGTTTGTATAACTGGAGTAAGGAACGTCCAACGGTCGTCTTACCGCAGCCGGACTCTCCTACCAGTCCGAGTGTCTCGCCCGGTTTGATCGCGAAAGACACACCGTCTACTGCTTTTAACGGGATCGTCTTTCCAAATCCGGTCTTGATCGGAAAATACTGTTTTAAGTCATTTACTTCTACCAAATATTCATTCTTGTCATTACTGCTCATTGCTGATACCTCCGTTTTCGGCCTCATACTGGGCTTTTACATTCATCCAGCAGCTTGCAAGATGTGTTTCGCCTACGCGAAGTTCTTCCGGTACTGTGTCCAGGCAGATCTTCATTGCTTTGTCACAGCGGGCACAGAACGCACAGCCCTTTGGCATATTTAACAGATTGATCGGTGTACCGCCGATCGGTACAAGCCGTTCTTTCATACGGCTTACGCTCGGAATGGAGCGAAGCAGTCCCTTGGTGTATTCATGACGTGGATCATAGAAGATCGCATCCGCGGTACCACGCTCACAGACACGTCCGCCATACATGACGATGATCTCATCACACATGTCGGCAATCACACCGAGGTCATGTGTAACCATGATGATCGCCATTCCCATCTTCTTCTGCAGTTCCTGCATCAGCTCTAAGATCTGTGCCTGGATCGTTACGTCAAGCGCGGTCGTCGGTTCATCCGCGATCAGGATATCCGGTTCACAGGCAAGCGCCATGGCGATCATCACACGCTGGCGCATACCGCCGGACAACTCGTGCGGATACTGTTTCAGACGTTTTTCCGGCTCATTGACACCGACTAAGGTCAGCATCTCGATCGCGCGCTCCCTTGCCTGTTCTTTGTTACGGTCCGTGTGGAGCAGGATCGCTTCCATCAGCTGGTTTCCAATGGTAAATACCGGATTTAAGCTGGTCATCGGATCCTGGAAGATGATGGAACATTTCTTTCCACGGAATCCCTGCATCTGTTTTTTGTTCCACTTGGTGATATCCTCACCCTTATATAATACTTCACCACTTACGATCTTTCCGGTATCCGCAAGGATCTGCATAATGGAATATGCGGTAACACTCTTTCCGGAACCACTTTCTCCTACGATTCCAAGTGTCTTTCCGGCTTCCAGATTAAAGGAAACGCCGTTTACCGCCTTTACCTCTCCGGAATCTGTAAAAAATGATGTATGTAAATCTTTTACCTGTAATAAATATTCACTCACTGTCCATGCCTCCCTTATTTCTTCAGCTTCGGATCTAATGCATCACGAAGTCCGTCACCTAACAGGTTAAATGCCAACACGATAAGGACGATGGTAACAGCCGGGAAAATCAGTTTGTACGGATAACTGGTCAGCCCATCTCTCGCCGCGTTCGCCAGGGAACCAAGCGACGGCATCGGAGCCTGTACACCAAGACCTAAGAAACTTAAATAGCTCTCGGTAAAGATTGCGGAAGGGATCTGCAATGCTACAGAAATAATGATAACAGAAAGACAGTTCGGCAGGATGTGCGTACGGATGATCCGGGATGCCGGAGTACCGATCGCTCTCGAAGCCAGTACATAATCGTTCTGCTTGATCGTAAGGATCTGTCCACGCACCAGACGCGCCATACTTACCCAGTATAACAGTCCGAATACGATAAACAAAGATAACATATTACTTCCGAGTTTCGCAAAGACCGTTCCCTTGATCGCCGTTCCAAGCGTTTCTCCAAGTACCACGCTAAGCAGGATGACCATTAGAAGATCCGGCAGTGAATATATGATATCAACAATACGCATCATGATCAGATCGACCTTTCCACCCGCGTAACCGGATATGGAGCCGTAGACCACACCGATGATAAGGACGATGATACTTGCGAACAGACCGACACTCAAAGAAACTCTTGTTCCGTAAACCACACGGATAAAGTAGTCACGGCACTGTTCGTCAGTTCCGAAAATGTGCGGGAATACAGTACCGCCTTTTTCGATGTATTTCTGTTCCATCTTTGAATAGGTAAACGGTGCGAGGTTCTTCGCTGTCTTATCTCTCACTCCGTCTACGGTAATGATCTCCGAATAACCGTACGGTACGATCTTCGGTGCGAAAATGATCACAAGAAGGATCAGGATCAGTACGATGATACTTCCCATCGCCAGCGGATTTTTCCGCAGACGTTTCATACTGTCCTTAAAGAAAGTAGTGGACTCACTCATGACATCCTGCTGCTTTTTCTCTTCTTCGGTCGCAAAATCAAATTTACTTAAATCTATCTGTGCGCTGAGCACATTCTTCTTCGGCATTCCGTTCTCGTTAGACATATCCGGGCCTCCTATTCCAAATTAATTCGCGGATCAATGCACTTGTATGCAATGTCGGTAAGCAGGTTCGCAATGACCATGATGATCGCAAGGAACATGGTGGTTGCCATGATCATCGTATAATCACGGTTGTAAATGCTGGTAACGAATTTCTGTCCCAGTCCGCCGATCGTAAAAATATTTTCCACGACCATGGAACCTGTGATGATATACGCGATCTCCGGCCCTACATAGGTAACAACCGGGATCAGGGCATTCCGCAGTGTATGTTTGAAAATAACCTTTGCCTGGGAAACACCTTTGGCACGCGCGGTACGGACATAGTCCTGTCCCAGCGCATCCAGCATACTGGTCTTTGTCAGACGGGTGATATATGCCATCGGATATAACGCCAGTGAGATCACCGGAAGCAGGTAGTTATGTGAGTGTGCGCTCCATACCTGGATCCATCCGAGTTTGATACAGAACAGGTAGAGTAAGAGCGTCGCCAGAACGAAACTCGGCATCGCCGTCATAAGGGTCGTAAAAAATACGATCAGACGATCCGGCCATTTGTTTCTTGTCAGGGCTGCGATACTTCCGAGTACAACACCGAAAATAACGGATATGAGAAGCGCCATGCCACCAAGCTTCGCACTGATTGAAAAACTGGTGGACATTGTCTGCCAGATATCACGTCCGGTCTTGATACTTACCCCCCAGTCACCGTGCAGCAGGTTTCCCATATAAATGAAATACTGTTCCACAATCGGTTTATCCAGGTTGTAACGTTTCTCTAATACTGCCTTTACCTCCGGGCTCGTTGCCTTTTCTGTGTCAAATGGTCCGCCCGGAATCGCATTCATGGCAAAGAATGTGATTAAGCTGATAATGACCAGCGTAACAATCGCAAGACCAATTCTTTTTATGACATACTTGTTCAAAAAAATCCTCTCCTTAACTTGTAGTATCGTTGTCATCACTGTCCGTCTGACATGTACGTTTGTCTTTTATTTACTTCGGGTAAAAAAAAAGCGCATAGTATAACCTATACACTCCCTTGTGTCATACCTTCCATTCTTATACAATTTCCGCATATCAGGCTTTACAGTCGTGAATGATTTTAAAATGTTTTTTACAATCTGTCAAGGTTATTTTTCGCTTTCGGCATCTTGCATAAACGCCGTTTTTCTCCATTTTTCGCCATTTTTGTGTCGTGTTTTTATTAGTTTTTGTCGCATATATATACACCGTGTTTTTCATGCCCGGCAAGATGTCCGTCTGATGCGCACACCCGTTTTTCCTACCTCTGCACTCGGTTTTTTAGTTTTCGCTGACTTACGCCATTTCAATCAAAACGGAAGAACTGTGTTTTCCTGATTTTTTCAGATTGTTTTTCATTCAAACACAATTCTTCCGCTTTCTCATTGGCTTTTCTTTTTACTTTTATTCACTTTTTCTTCTTATTCTTTTTTTGTTACATTATAATAGGAAGAAACTTATTAAAAAATATTTTGTTTTTATTCCGAAACAAGCGACTGCAGGCTCGCTTTTACATGATCCGCCGTCTCTAAGATCACCTGTGCGGAAGCGGATATCTCTTCGGTGGAAGCTGCCAGATTCTGTGTACGGTCATTGACTGCATGCACGATCTCCATCAGCTTGTCGGCATCCGCAACGATCGAACTGATCGACGCGAGGATCTGCTCCTGGCTCTCACTGCTGCGGTTCGCGGTATTTCTGGAATCCGTAGCAAGATTGTTGATCTCTCCCGCAACAACCGCAAATCCTTTTCCTGCCTCTCCTGCTCTTGCCGCCTCGATACTTGCGTTTAACGCAAGCAGGTTTGTCTGGGACGCAATGGATACGACCTCGGCATTGTTCTTCGAAAGTTCTTCTAACAGCTTTTCGATATCTCCCATCGCGTTGCTCAAGTTCTCGCAGAACCGGAATACTTCCTGCATATCGCCGGAAATTCCCGTACTCTCGTTGGCATTGTTCTCATTTCCCGCCGCCATGTCATCCACAGACTGATACAGGGTCGCGAACTCCTCATTAATCGTGTTGACCGCTTCTAACACTCTCTTACGCCCGTTCTCTACTTCAATCTTTTCCTGCTTTACTTCCTCGGCCAGCTCTTCCGCGTGCTCTTTTTCGATCTGCACGATGCTCTTTACATAATGGATGCAGTTTTCTTTCCGGTTAAATCCGTTAAAGATCGCCTCTGCCATCTGTTTACAGGACTGATAACCGCATGCGGAACAGTCGATGGTCTGTTCTTTTTGTGTATTCTTATTCATGGAAGCAAATATCTCATTTAACTGTGTGGCACTTGGTTTCTCGTAGGTACACTGCGCAGAACGGTCTGTGTACCTGCGCAGATAATCGGAAAGATCCAGGTTCTTAAACTGCTGGTTTAATTTTTTTAAGCGCTGTTTCGGAGAAAGCTTCTTCGCCCACGCGCTCATGCCTTTATCTTTTTTAACGGATTCCCGGATCTTTAACAGTGCGCACAGCGCGTCATCGGTATTTGCTTTGTCCTCTTCGACCGCGGTACCGCAGATACAGCCGTTTGCACAGTTTAACGCATCGATGAAAAGATACGGGGTCTTGTCCTTCGCGATCTTCTCCCTGTTGCGCTCAAGGTATTCATACATGTGTTTTTCACCCTCGATCTGACGGATAAACACACTTTCACCAAGGAACCAGTATACATTTTCTTTGAGTCCGCCCGGTATCGGGTAAATGGAACCAAGTCCGTACTCTACCTCATCGGTCGCATTCTCTCCTGAAATGCCGTGTTTGCGGATATACTGCATCAGATGATCAAAGGTCACATTATAGGAAATATAACCACCGTTGTTTCCATCCTCGATCTCCATTTTCTTTGCGATACACGGGCTTAAAAACGCGAATTTGTCGGTAATGCCCATCTGCTTTCTGGCATAGATTGCCGCGCACATCATCGGGCTCTGTACCGGAAACAGCTTCGGCAGAAGTTCCGGCAGATAACGCTCGATATAGCCGACAACCGCCGGACAGGGCTGTGAGATCCCGCCGGTAAATCCATATTTGTCAATATAATTCAAATATCCCCAGGTAGTAATATCCGCTCCGAAGGAAACGCTGATCATGCGGTTCACTCCGAGCTTTTTCAGTCCTCCGAGCACCGTACCATATTCCGATGGGTAGTTGGCTTTGAATGCCGGCGCAATCAAAAGTGATATCCGTTCGCCCTTTTTCAAATCTTCAAAGAAGCGCTCTGTATCATCCGCAAATTCTCTTGCGTGGTGCTCACATACATCAAAACAGGCGCCACAGGCAATGCATTTGTCACTATCCACGTCAATTCGGTTAATTCCGTCCACGACATGTGACACACATGCACCCATGCAACTACAGACGCTGATACACTTATTGCATCCGATACAATTATCATTTGTAAATACAAGTGCGTTTTTCTCTTCTGTCATAAAACTCCCTCGCTCTCTAACTGTCTACTTGTTGTTTTATTGTCTGAATCTATTATATCATAATTGCATAGTTTTTTAAAGTTTTTTCGCACTTTTTCGTTTGTTTTGCACAATTTTATAAAATGATTCAGATGAAAAAACGCATGTTTTGTTCTGTTCTTTCATATCCTAGTTACTGAGAAATTATTTTTCAGGAACAGTATTCTTATGTGTGGTATTTCAGGTTTTTTTGATGCCTCCGCCGACTTTACGGCAAAGCGGCATCTTTATGAACAGATCTTACAGGATATGAAACAGGCACTCACCCCACGCGGCCCGGATGATTCCGGTGTTTTTCTCACACAGGACTGCGGACTTGCCCACACCAGATTATCAATCATCGATCCGGCGGGCGGGCATCAGCCCATGACGCGGACAATAAAGGACGCGTGCTGTCACATCGTATACAACGGGGAGATCTACAACACCGATGTATTAAAGCGCAGGCTTCTCTCACACGGCTGCGTCCCGAAAACCACGTCCGATACTGAGGTGATCCTGTTATCCTATCTGACATTCGGTGCCGATTTCATCCGGGATGTGGACGGGATCTTCTCACTCGCGATCTACGATGAGAGACACCATTCCCTCACCCTCTTTCGTGACCCGTTCGGTGTCAAGCCATTATTTTATACGATCCAAAACGGAACCTTTCTGTTTTCCTCCGAACCCAAAGGCCTGTTCTGCTTTCCCGGCGTAAAAGCCGTCTTAAAACGGGACGGACTCAATGAGCTTTTAGGGCTCGGCCCCGCACGCAGCCCCGGACACGGGATCTTTTCCGGCTTTTTTGAACTTCCCGCCGGTACACGTCTCTGCGTGACAAAAGCCGGCATCCGAAGCTCCTCTTATTTTTCTTTAAAAAGCCATCCGCACGAAGATTCCTATGAGGAAACGATTGAAAGGACACGTTTTCTTGTCACTGACGCGATCAGACGCCAGATGGTGTCCGATGTCCCGGTCTGCACCTTTTTATCCGGCGGCGTCGATTCCAGCCTGGTATCCGCCGTCTGCGCCGCCGAGACAAAGAAAAAGGGGCATACCCTTGCCACCTACTCGTTTGATTTCACCGACAATCACCGTTATTTTCAGGCAAACCGTTTCCAGCCCTCGGAGGATCGCCCCTATGTGGAAAAGATGGCCGCTTTTCTGGGCAGCGAACACCACTTTTTAGAATGCACCAACCAGATACAGGCTGACTATCTGAAAAAATCCGTGGATGCCCATGACTTTCCGTGTATGGCGGATATTGACGCCTCTCTGCTGTATTTCTGCGAGCAGGTTTCGGCACACCACAAGGTGGTTCTGACCGGCGAGTGCGCGGATGAGGTGTTCGGCGGTTATCCGTGGTTTCACCGGGAAGAATTCCTCTCCTGCGGTACATTTCCATGGACACCTTCTTTAGCTCCGCGCATGCAGCTGTTAGATCCGGAGCTGCTTCGCACATTGGATATGGAAGCTTATGTAAAACAGGTTTATGACGATGCCATTACCCATGTGGATATCCTGCCGGGCGAAAATGAGACCGAGGCAAACCGGCGGCGCATCGGTTATCTCAACATCCGGTTTTTCATGCAGACGCTGTTAAACCGCATGGACCGCACCAGTATGTCCTGCGGTCTGGAAGCGCGCGTCCCGTTTGCCGACCGCACTCTGGTCGATTATGTTTTTAATATTCCGTGGGAAATGAAAGCAAAGGACGGTGTCGTAAAAAATATCCTGCGCCAGTCCGCAAGGGGACTTCTGCCCGACGAGATCCTGTTCCGCAAAAAAAGCCCATATCCCAAGACCTATGATCCCGGATATGAAGCGCTCTTAACAGACCGCTTAAAAGACGCGCTCTCAGATCCTGCCTCGCCCCTGCTTCCGCTGTTAAATCAGGAAGCGCTCCGGCTCTTTTTAGAGCATCCGAAAGATTACGGCGCACCCTGGTACGGGCAGCTTATGGCAGGCCCGCAGATGATCGCGTATCTGCTCCAGCTTGAATATTTTCTCCGCAAATACCATGTTTCGATAGAGCTTTAATCTCTTATTCGGAATCGTCGTTTCTGTGCTGTTCTCCCCAGGTACACATGGAGACCAGGATCGGGATCAGCGATTTCCCTCTTTCTGATAAACTGTACTCGACTTTTGGTGGAATCTGAGGATACTCATTTCTGATAATAAGTGAATCGGATTCCATCTCTTTTAATGTGTTGCTCAAAGTTTTATGCGAAATATTTCCCAGACAGCGCTTCAGTTCATTGTAGCGCATGACAGGCTTGCGCCCGGCAAGCCAGTAGATGATGATCAGTTTATATTTTCCGTTGATCAAAGATAGGGTATAGCCAAAATTGGTGTCACAGAGATCCTCTCCCGTATGGCAGCATTCTTTTGTTATCGTCTGCTTCGTCATTTCCATTCCTTTCCACGCTTTCCCAAAGGTAAGTATATAACCTTAATGTGCGTACTTTCTTTTTATTTTATCATAATTTATATTAGAAAAAACGGTAATCCTAAATGGGGGAATAAAAAAAGGAGACTACTATGAACCAGAATGTAAAAACAAATGAAGTATTCGCATTAAAAGACCTGATTTCCTACGAAGAGGGAAGCATTGCCAACATGGACGTGGCAAGCAACGACAGCATGAAATATGTCTTAATGGCCTTTGATGAAGGCACAGGGCTCGCACCGCACCGCGCACCGGGAAACGCGATTGTCTTCGCGCTGGAAGGAAAAGCAATGATCGGATATGAAGGCAAAGATTACGAGCTCTCTGCCGGTGAGTGCTTCCGCTTTGAAAAAAACGGACTTCACAGCGTAACCGCAAACAGCAGATTTAAAATGGCACTTTTACTGATCCTCGAATAAACTTCTGCTCTGACCAAAAAAGATCTCCGAATCGCAGTCTTCGCATTCGGAGATCTTTTTTTCATGCGGCTTAAAACTTACCGGAGGAGAAACGCGGACAGATGCGCGCTAACGCAAAAGCACCGGCTGTAACTGTCTGCCCGCGCATGCCGCCTCGATCGTATCCGGGATCCGCCCCACGTCCGAAATCAGGGAGTTTGGCTTCTTTGCCGGGTCATCCTGGCCAAACGGTACAAAGTAAATGTGCTTTACATTATATAACGCCCCGATATTCTTAAAATTCATTCCCATCGCGTCATTGGTGGAGAGTGCGACCACAAGCGGCCTTTCGTTGCGCAGATGGGCTTTCGCCGCCATGAGCACCGGGGTATCGGTGATCCCAAGCGACAGCTTCGCGAGTGTGTTTCCGGTGCAGGGAACGATGATTAAGACGTCAAACAGCTTTTTCGGCCCTGCCGGCTCCGCCTCCGGAATCGTGAAAATCCCGTGTTCCCCGGTGATCTTTTGTACTTCTGCCACAAAATCCGCCGCTTTTCCAAAGCGGGTATCGAGCTTTGCCGCATTTTCCGAAAATACCGGGATCACACGCCAGCCATGCGCTTTTAAATCCCGCAGTGTTTCTTTTATCTTCTCATGTGTGCAAAAAGATCCTGTAATGGCAACACCCACAGTCTTTTTATTTTCTGTTTCCATTCCCTATTCCCCTTTTTTTCTCACATCCATCTCTTTTTCGATCACATCCGCCAGTATCTTCGCCGCTGCCTTCGGCGCGTAACGTGCCGGAAGTCCCGGACACCGTTTCGCGCAGATCCCATATGCTTTGCAGATTTCCAGATCCACACCGCCGTTCCCGGACGCGAGATCCAATATACAGACCTCTTTTTTGCATCGTGAAAGCACCTGTCCCGTAAAAAGCGGCTGTGGCACTGTGTTTACGATCAGTTCATAGGCTCCGGGATCCGCATGCGGCCTCCATGTGGCACCTGCCGCTTCCACTGCCTGCCTTTTTTGGTCTTCCTTTTCAAATACATCCACGTCCGCCTGACACGCCGCCAGCCGCTCGGCGATCCGGCTTCCGCATCTCCCGAACCCACACACCAGACAGCGGCTTCCACAGAGATTTTCCTTCATGGCGCAGATCGCCTCCGCAAGGATCCCTTCCGCGACGGACACCGCGTTTTTTTCCGCCACCCCGTCCGCTTTCATGTAATCCACGACCGTGATCTTTTTTTCTTTCGCCTGACACGCCACACTCTGCCCGAAATTTGCGCCGAAAACAATCTGCCCCGGCACAAGCTCCTCTTTGATCTTTCCAAAAAAAGTCTCTGTCTCCGGCAGCGGCAGCAAAATGGCATCAAAAAAACCGGCAGAAGACTCCTCCGCGTTTTTTGCGACATGCCCTCTGTTTTCGAGAATTTCTTTTAAACAGCGCTGTCTCTCATCTTTTCCATAGACAAGGAAACGAAATTGTTTCATCTTTCCATCCTCCTGCCTATATCTTATGCGGATTTCTTCTGCCGGTTCCTGATTTTTCTTTTACTGAATGCCCTTTACTTCATATCCCGCATCGGTCACTGCTTTCTTTAAGACCTCTGCTGTTACGGATTCTTCTGCCTTTACGACCGCGTTTTTATTTTCCAGGCTTACGGAGACTTCCTTTACCCCATCAATGCCTGCAAGTGCCTTTTCTACGGTTCCTGTGCAGTGTGAGCACATCATTCCTTCAATACTGATCGTTGTTTCTTTCATTCCTTTTTCTTCCTTTCTTATGATCTCTTTTTCTACCGGTTCCGGTTCTGTTTTCGCTTCTGCTTTCCCGGAGAGCTTTACGCCCTTTAAGCGGAGCGCGTTGCTGACCACGCAGATACTGCTTAAGCTCATTGCCGCCGCCCCGAACATCGGATTTAATTTTATGCCAAACGCCGGATAAAGCACGCCTGCCGCAAGCGGGATCCCGATGCTGTTGTAAAAGAATGCCCAGAACAGGTTCTGCTTGATATTGCGGATGACCGCCTTGCTTAAACGGATCGCGCGCACGACATCAAACAGATCGTTTTTCATAAGCACCACATCCGCGCTCTCGATCGCCACATCCGTTCCCGCGCCGATCGCGATACCGACATCGGCACGCGCAAGCGCCGGCGCATCGTTGATGCCATCGCCGACCATGGCAACCGTGTGTCCGCCTTCTTTGAACTGTGCAACCTTCTCTTCTTTCTGTGCCGGAAGCACACCTGCAATGACTTCGTCCACGCCGACTTCTTTCTGGATCGCGCGCGCAGTCACTTCGTTGTCCCCGGTCAGCATGATCGTTCGGATGCCAGCCTCACGCAGCGCTCCGATCGCATCCCGGCTGGTCGCTTTGACCACATCCGCAACGGCAAGGATACCGATCAGCGTCTTTTCCTTCGCAAATAAGAGCGGTGTCTTTCCCTCGCCCGCGAATGCTTCGATCCTTGCTTTGTGATCTGCCTTAAGCGGGATCCCGTTTTCTCCCATCATCTTTTCGTTTCCGGCGAAATACAGGGTTCCACCCACTTTTCCCCGGACGCCCTTTCCAAAGACTGCCTCAAACTGTTCTACCGGCTGCACGGTGATCTCATTTTCTTCACAGTATTTTACCACAGCCTCCGCAAGCGAATGTTCGCTGCCCTTTTCCAGGCTTCCCGCCACCGCGAGCAGTTCCCGCTCTGACACTTCTCCAAAGAGCGCCACGTCCGTGACGACCGGTCTTCCCTCCGTGATCGTTCCGGTCTTATCCAGCACTACCGTGTCTACAAGATGCGCCGTCTCAAGCGCCTCCCCGGATTTGATCAGAATGCCGTTCTCCGCGCCTTTTCCGGTTCCGACCATGATAGCCACCGGTGTCGCAAGTCCGAGCGCGCACGGGCAGGAAATAACAAGTACCGCGATCGCGCTGGAAAGCGCCGCCTCCACGCCGGTTCCGCAGAGCAGCCAGATGATCGCTGTCACGACCGCGATTGAAATGACCACCGGGACAAAGATTCCCGCGATCTTATCCGCCAGTCTCGCAATCGGCGCCTTGCTGGAAGATGCCTCCTCGACCAGCCGGATGATCTGCTCGATCGTAGTGTCCTCTCCGACTTTGGTTGCCCGCGCCCGGATAAATCCGGATTTGTTGATCGATGCGGAGACCAGCTTATCCCCTGCCTTTTTGGATACCGGCATACTCTCTCCGGTGATCGCGGATTCATCGAATGAGGATTCTCCCTCGATCACAACGCCGTCTACGGCAACCGCCTCGCCGGGCTTAATGAGAAAAATGTCACCGAGTACGACATCCGCTGCCGGGATCACGGTTTCTTTTTCATCCCGCACGACTGTCACGGTCTTTGGCGCCAGATTCATGAGCTTTGTGATAGCCTCGCTGGTCTTTCCCTTGGATTTGGTCTCCAGATATTTTCCGACCGTGATCAGCGTCAGGATCGTTCCCGCCGATTCAAAATACAGATCATGACGGTACTGCATGACTACCATCATATCTCCGTGTCCGAGTCCGTAGCCGATCCGGTAAATCGCGAACACCCCGTAAACGATCGCCGCCGTTGCGCCGAGCGCCACCAGCGTATCCATATTCGGCGCCTTTTTCGCCAGTGTCTTAAATCCGTTCTTAAAATATTTCTGGTTTGCGATCAATATCGGCACCAGAAGCAGGATCTGGGTAAACGCATAAGTGATCGCGTTCTCATCCCCGTAGAGGTACTTCTGCTCAAATACCGGTCCCGCGATGCCGAGCGCTTCGTAAAGCATATGCCCCATGGAAACATACATTAACGGGATCCAAAATATAATGGATATGATCAGCCGTCTTTTCATCGCAAGCACCGGATCTTTCTTAACTCCGGTCTCTTTTTCTGCATTTCCTTTCGCCGCACCGTGCTCCTGCTTGACCGCTGCGCCGTATCCTGCGTCTTCCACCGCTTTTATGATCATGCCGGTGTCTGTGGTCTTCTCATCAAACTCCACCTGCATGCTGTTGGTGAGCAGGTTGACACTTACTTTTGTCACGCCGTCTACCTTGCTGACACTCTTCTCCACATGGGAGGAGCATGCCGAACAGGACATTCCCGTAACATCAAAATTTTCCTTCATAATCTCCTCTTTTGCTCCTTTCTTCCCTTATTTCATCAGTTTTTTCAACAATTCGCACAATTCATCCACTGCCTCTTCATTTCCTTCTTTAATATCCTCCGAAACACAGGTTTTTATGTGTCTCGCCAGCAGTTCCTTGTTAAAACTGTTTAACGCCGCCTGCACCGCAGACACCTGCGTTAAAATATCCACACAGTAACGGTCGTCATCCACCATCGCGCGGATGCCGCGAACCTGTCCCTCGATTTTATTTAAGCGGGTCATCAGGCTCTTTTTTTCCTGCATCTCCCGATGTTTGTGCTTTACCGCATCATCGTCGCTGCCGCAGCAGTGTTCACATGCCATATCACATCCCCCTTTCATATACCCCCACGGGGTATGCATTATATATAAAACAATCCGGGCACTTTGTCAAGTACCCGGATCTCTTTTTACAGTTTTTTATGCAAATGCTGCCAAAATTTCCCGTGTGATCTCTTCCGCGCTCTTCTGATCTGTCGCAACGACCACATCCGCCACCGCAAGGTAACGATCTTTTCGTTTTTCCATCAGCTCACGGATATAGTCCACATTCATGTTACCGTTTAAGATCGGACGGTCTGTGCTGTCCTTCACACGCTCATAGATCGTCTCCGGTGTCGCGGTGAGCAGTACGATCTTTCCGCACTGTTTCATCAGTGCCGCGTTTTCATCACGCATGACCGCTCCGCCGCCACAGGAAATGATGATCCCCTTTTTTTCCGTCAGATCTTTTAACAGCGCGGTCTCCGCGTCACGGAAATATGTCTCTCCTTTTTCCGCAAAAATATCGGAGATTGCCATCCCCTCACGCTCCACAATGAGCGCGTCCATCTCTGCGCGCGGGATATGGAGCTGACGCTCTAACTCTGCCGCAACCGTGCTTTTTCCGGCGCCCATAAAGCCGATCAAAAATATATTTTCTTCCAGTTTTTTCATAATCCTCTCCTACTATGCCATATTTTCATGCAAAAGTGTCAGTACCTGCCGCAGCTCCTTCGCATCCATCTGCCCCGGCGCGGATGCCTTTCCCGCGGTTCCAAAGGTCAGTGCCGAGCCAAAAGCCTCTCCGCTGATACGGCTTATCAATCCCGTCCCCGCCATGGACATGGTGATGATGGGGCCGCTTATCTCTTCCTTGGCTTTCACAGTCGCCAAAAGCAACGTCAGTACATCCGCTTTCTTTTCCGGCATCACCGCGATCTTCGGGATATCCGCTCCAAGCGCTTTCATACGAAGCAGCCGCTCTGTGATGACTTCCTGCTCCGGCGTCTTCTTAAAATCATGGTTGGACGCAATGACTTTCACACCCGCCGCATGCGCACACACGACCAGCTCTTTTAACGTATCCTCTCCGGTGAAAAGCTCTGCATCGATCAGATCGACCAGGCCACTTTCCGCCGCCCTCTGATTTAAACGGACATACGCCTCCTTATCAAGCGCGCGCTCGCCGCCCTCGCCTTTCGTCCGGAACGTAAATAAAAGCGGGATCTCACCCAGTATCTTCCGCAGTTCTTTTAAGACCGCGCACACCTTATCTTCATCTTCCACATCTAAAAACCAGTCCGCGCGCCACTCCACGACATCCGGTTTTACCGCCTCTGCCGCTTCTGCCGCAGCTTTGATCTCCGCCTCCGTCGTTCCGACGACCGGAACACAGATCTTTGGTATGCCCGCTCCGATCTTTACTCCGCGGACTTCTATATAATCTGCCATTTCTTTTCCTCTCGCGTTTAGCTGAAATATAACTCTTTGACCTCTTTGACCGGCATATCGCATCCGGTATAGAGCTTAAATGCCGCAACGCCCTGCCACAGAAGCATTCCTTTTCCTCCGATGCAGGTGCATCCCGCCTCTTTCGCTTCTCTTAACAGTCTGGTCTCCTCCGGATTGTATACCGCATCCGCAACGACCAGTCCCGGGCGGAACGCCGTAAGATCCTTGACCACGCTCTCATTTTCCATCGGTTTCATGCCGACGATCGTCGCATTGGCAAATATATCACTGCTCTTAATTTCCTCGGTCATCTTTGCGACATCCGCGATGTCATAGACATTGACCACGATGCCCGGCACCTCTTTTTTGATCTTTTCCGCCGTCTCCAATGTTCTTTCAAAAAATTTGTCCTTGATGTTAAAGATCGTGATCTCTCTTGCGCCATCTAGGGCACACTGCACCTGGATCGCGGTCGCAGCTCCGCCGCCGCCGGCTACTGTGATCTTTTTCCCTTTGATGTCAATGCCACGATCCTTTAAATTGTTGACAAAGCCTTCTCCGTCCGTGATGTAACCGGTCAGCTTTCCATCATCATTTACGATCGTATTGACTGCACCGATGATGCGTGCCGCAGGTGACAGTTCATCCATGTGTTTTGCTGCCTCTGTCTTGCATGGCATCGTCACATTCATCCCGCGCATCTTAAAAAGCTTCATTGCGGAAAGCGCGTCCGCCACTTCATTTTCTTTAATATCAAATGCCACATAGGCATAGTCCAGTCCGAGTTTCTCAAAGCTGTAATTGTACATTGCCGGTGAGCCGGAATGTCCGACCGGTGAACCGATCAACGCCAAAAGTCCTGTATGTCCTGAAATTCTTTTTTCCATTCCAATGTCCTCCATCTTCTTTATCCTGTCTTCTATCATAACTTTCCTTGGTCAGAATGACAAGTCCCCGTCTTCCCGGATCTTTTTTATCTGCTCCGCCATCTTCTCATCCAGATCGTCTAAAAGATAGGTTTTCGTTTTTTCCTGAACCTGCGCCGCCTTATGGTTTACATAATTCTCATTCATGCGTTTTTTCGCGTCCGCGATCTCCGCTTCCAGTTCCCGCGATGAGATCAGCGCGCAGCCGGCTCCCCGTATAATGATCTGTTCCAGTCCATCCGAGGTTGCCACCGTAACGCGGTATCTGCGGCCGTTTTCATGCGCGAACTTCTCGATGAACTGATCCGCTGTCTCCGCCTCTTTCGTAAACACCACATGGATGTTGTGGTAGTCCGAGATCTCGGTCGGATGTCCCGCAACCCGGTAGGCATCAAAGACCACGATCAGCTCACAGCCGCGGATGCCCTGATAATCGCAGAGGATATCTAAAAGCTTTCCCCGCGCCCCATCGAGATTTACCTTTGCAAGTTCATTTAACTCGTCCCAGGCAAAGATCACATTATAACCATCGACCAGCAGGTATTCCTTTTCCTGTACTTTTTTCGCGGCACTGCGCACCACCGGATCCGCATAGACCGGTCTGGTTTTGGGTCTGCTCCATTTTCTGGTACTGCCGCTTTCTTTTTTATTCGCGTGATAGGTACGGTCCAATATCGCGTCGATCTCCTCCGGATCCAGCCATTCTTCCTCCGCATAGACCGGCCGTTCCCTGCCCGTGCTTCCATCAAAGGACGGTTCCAAAGAGTGGTTTCCCTCTTCCTGACCTTCGATATGCATGTAATTTTTTACTTCCTGCCAGGGCACGATAAATCCTGCTCCGTGCGCGCAGAATACGGATCCCGTCGGATTTAGCAGATCCGCCTCCGGATCATAGCCGATCTGCCCGATCACTTCCTCGGCATTATGGCAGGGGCGATACCCCGCCAGGGTAAGCGATAATCTTCCGCGTCCTCTGGTGTATGCGGTTACATCCTTTGCGTAATCCTGCATAGTCGCTACCGGCGCGCTGCCGCTTAAATACGCTTTCCCGTCTTTTGTTTCCGGCGGCTGCATCGTGCCGTACCTGCGGTCAATGTCCGTCATCGCCCGCCCGATCAGCTCTTCCGGGATCTCCAGCCTAAAATCATACCATGGCTCCAAGAGCACGCTTTTTGCCTGCATGAGCCCCTGCCTGAGCGCTCGGTAAGTCGCCTGCCTGAAGTCTCCGCCCTCGGTGTGCTTCACATGCGCGCGTCCCGCGACCAGCGTGATCTTCATATCCGTGATCGCGGATCCGGTCAGAACTCCCACATGTTCTTTTTCCTTTAAGTGTGTCAGGACTAACCGCTGCCAGTTCTTTGCCAGCATATCTTCACTGCATTCTGTAAAAAACGAAAGGCCGCTGCCCTCTTCTCCCGGCTCCAGGCGCAGATGCACCTCCGCGTAATGGCGTAACGGCTCAAAATGTCCCACACCCTCCACGGTATCCGCGATCGTCTCACGGTACACGATATGTCCGGTGCCAAAATCGACCGACACCCCAAAGCGTTCCTCGATCCTCGTTTTTAAGACCTCGATCTGCACCTCCCCCATAACTTTTATGAGGATGTCCTTTGTCTTTTCATTCCATCCCACATGTAACTCCGGTTCTTCCTCCTCGAGCAGCCGCAGTTTTTTCAGCATGACCGCCGCGTCCACTTCCTCCGGCAGGATCAGCCGGTACGTCAGCACCGGCTCTAAGACCGGCACGATCTTTCCTTTTTGTGTTCCAAGTCCCATTCCCGGCACGGTTTTTGTGAGTCCGGTCACTGCACAGACCATTCCAGCCTTGGCCTCATCCACCGTCTCGTACCGGTCGCCGGAATAAATACGGATCTGATCTGCCTTTTCCTCAAGTTCCGGGAACACAGTCTTCACCGGAAGGCTTCCTCCGGTCACTTTTAAAAACGTAAGCCGTTTTCCCGTCTCGTCCCGCATGATCTTAAAAACGCGCGCGCCAAAGTCCTCCGGGGACTCCGGCACACACGCGTATTTTCTTATGCCATCCAAAAACTCCTGCACGCCCTCTAACTTCAAGGCGGAACCAAAGAAACACGGAAATACCTTCCGCCGCGCGATCATCGCGCAGATCTTCTCCTCGGATACCCGGTTCTCCACTAAAAATTCATCCAGCGCAGTTTCCTCGCACATCGCGATATTTTCAAAAAAAGCTTCACTCTGATCGTCCGTAAAGTCCACACAGCCATCCCCAAAGCAGTCCTTTAGTTCCTCCATGCGCGCTTCACGATCCGTTCCCGGCTGATCCATTTTATTGATAAACAAAAAGACCGGGATCCGGTATTTTTGCAGCAGACGAAAGAGTGTCTGCGTATGCCCCTGTACTCCGTCCGCGCCGCTTATCACAAGAATGGCATAATCGAGCACCTGAAGCGTGCGCTCCATTTCCGCGGAAAAATCCACATGCCCCGGTGTATCCAAAAGCGTGATACTGAGATCTTCCATCTTTAAGAGCGCCTGTTTGGAAAAGATCGTGATCCCGCGCTTTTTTTCCAGCGCATAGGTATCCAAAAAGGCATCTCCGTTATCTACTCTTCCCACTTTGCGGATGCTCCCGCCCGTATAGAGCATCCCCTCTGACAGCGTTGTTTTCCCGGCATCTACATGTGCCAGTATTCCTACGACCAAACGTTTCATCTGTTTCCTTCCTGCTCACACAGCTTTTGTATTGCTATTTATCAACGGTCGTTCCAGTGATGGATCAGGCTTAAGATCCCATGATAGATACTGCGCACCAGCGCAAATATGAAAAACATCACAAAAAATCCGACCACACCAAACACGATATCCGCGAATTCCATATTTCCGGTATTCGTGACCTTCTGCCCGATCTCGATCGCGAATGTGATCACCAGTATCACCGTAAATACATAGATCCATGCGATCACCATGACATGCCCGGTTCTTGCCAGCCACTTAAACAGCGGGTATACAATAAAGATCAGTAACATGCCGATCGCGCCGATCACCAGAAAATGAAGCTGCTTATCTGAAAAATCATATTCATATTTATCATTCAGCCCCATGATATAATTATGTATCTTCGCGACATATTCAATCATCGCGTATAAAAACTTTTTCAAACCGTTCTCCTTCCTTTCTCACCGGACATCCCCTAGATCGCGGATGCCGCCATAAATCCTCCAAACAGGGAGATCACAAGCATACATGCGCCCGCAAGTCCGATTGCCTGCGCCGCCTTCGGATGTTCTTTCCACTCGGTATCATGCCACTCGATCAGTGCCGCCGCCGTCACAGCGATCGTCATATACAGATATAAAAATGTACGCGATTCCGACACAAAGATGGTCGGAGAAAATCCCATGACCACGCGGGACGCAAGTCCGATCGCAAGCAGGAAGAAGCAAAACAGAAATTCTTCCCAGGATCCCGCCACCCATGCGAGCGATACCAGGATGCACAGTAAAACAAGCAGATATAATACGAACGGCAGATAAGAATATCCCCATACATAATTATATCCGTTTATGATCTCATTTTTCTCCAGTACGCTTGCGAGTTTTGCATAATGCTCACTAAACGAATCTCCAAAAAATGTGAGCACAGCCGTGATACATACCGGGATCAGTGACACGAAACGCTCCATAAATCCCTTCATCCGCAAAAACACCAGGACGGCCAGCACAAGCGTGAATGCAAAAAACAGAAGATTTCCCGAAGAGATCAGGTGTTTCATGGTATCCACAAATCCAAGATCCGCCTTGTCGACCAGATTGTACATTTCATAATTCTGCAGATAATTTGCAATCTCCTCATTCTTTCGCGCCGCGTTTCCCGGGCATTTCAGAATGAATAAAAATTCCGCAAGCCCAATCAACAGATACGGCGCCAGCACAAGCACCTGTTTTCCCTGCTTTTTCACAAAGAGGATCCACAGGAAGCATAAGCCCTCTATTCCAAGTAAAACCGCGCACATCTGCTCGGCATTTGCCGCATAGATCATCGCCGGAAGATACAGGATGTGCATCCACCATGCCACCCGCTCACCGCGGAGTACACGCGCCGTCCCTGTAAGCCCAAACACTCCGAGCGCAAGCGGCCAGATATAATTTGTTGTTGTCGCGATCCAGCCCGCGCCGCCAAGTTCCGCGAGCGGATAGATCAAAAGCAGACCGACCAGGACCCAGTTCGTGCGCGCTTTGTCTTTTGTTTTTCCAAAGACTGCGGAAAGTGAACACGCGAGCAGCATCCACATGCCCCAGTCAAGGAGCTTATACAGGCGCATATGTCTGGAAACATATACCAGTGCCGCCTCGATCACCAGTCTCGAGCTCCAGCCATGATAGCGGATCGTAAGATAATCCTTCAGGGAATAGGCATCGAGCTGGTTTCTGAAAAACCACATGGCATCCGTTCCCGGACCTTCCCGCATCATCCAGTGATAGATGAGCTGAACCCCGGCAAAAAACCAGAACGGAAGATATTCCTTTTTCGTAAGTTTCTTAAATAATGTCTTTAAACGTTCCATATTTCCTTACTCCACCTCCTGATCCGGATCGATCAGTATCCGTCTTCCATTGCATTCATACAAGAGCATCAGTTTTCCTTCCGCCTTCTTTTTATAAACCGCGCTCTTAAAGCCGCAGTAGTCATAATTATGCCCGTCATCCACATTCCCGGTGATCTCCTCACGTTCCACCGTCTCCGTCGGGAGCGCATAATAGATATTTTTTGCTTCATCATACATGAGCACCCGCATACAGGATACATTAATATCTTCCCCCGGGAGATATGCATACCCCTGCACCGAAACATAATTGTAGAAATTTCCAACCTCTTCTATCTGATATACGATCGTTCCATTGTCTGTCTCACAACCGGAAACATCGATCACTTTTACCCGCTGGTTCATTCCGTACAGCAACAGCAGAAAGAGTACTGCGCACACTGTAAACACTGCTGCCACAAGTGCTGCAACCTTCCTACCCTCATATTTTTTAAACATACTTCATCCTCCTGTTTCCTTCCTCATTTATGGCAGAAAACGCCTTTATTATAATACCGCTATGCCAGTTTTTTTTCAAGTTTTTCCATGCAGGCACAGCGTCCATTTTCATCCGCAATATAAAGGAAGCCGCCCACGGTTTATCCGCAGACGGCATAAAGTTCTTCTTATTTTATTAAGTTTCCGGCGCATCCCCTACTGACTGTCCGGGCAACAGTGTCCCCTCGATCACCACCCGCTCGATAAACGTTGTTTTCGGATTTTCGATCGCCGTGATCAGGCGTCTTGCCGCCTCTCTTCCGATCTCATCCATATTCTGTGATATGGTCGTGATCTTCGGGTGCAGTAACTGCGACATCAGAATTCCATCGTAGCCCGCGATCGAAATGTCACCCGGGATCTTTCTGCCCGATTCAATGATCACATTTCTCCCGCCGATCAAAGAGGTGTCATCCGGGTACAGAATGCAGGTTGGCGGATCGTCCAGCTCCAAAAGCTCCCTGGTCTGAACCGCAGTTCCCTTCGTCTCAAGGTACGCGGCAGTCCGCACATATTCCTCCGGGACATCAAGCTTTAATTCCTCGCACACACGGTAAAAGCTCGCCAGACGGTCTTTCGTAACATAGGAATTGGTCTGCCCGTGAATGTAGGCGATCCTGCGGTGTCCCCTGCTGTATACATAGCGGACAAGATCTTCCATTCCCTTTACATTATTCGAACATACCGCAGTACAGTTATAATGGATATAATCGATCGTCACTTCCGGCAGATTACTGTCCATAAGCTCCATCACCTGTGGATCGTGATAATCCGCGCAAACGATCGCGACTCCGTCAAAATTGCGGTACTTGCAGTGCTCATAATAAGACATCTTTCTTTTTTCAAAAGAAGTATTTAAAAACGTGATATCATAGCCCTGCGACTCCGCCTGTGTCTTAAAACCGTTTAAAACACTCGAAAAGTATTCATGTTTTAAGCCGCTCCCGGCCTCTTCCTCAAACAGTACACCAAGACTGTAGGAACGTTTTGTTTTCAATGCCCGTGCCGCAGAATTGGGGAAATAGCCCATCTCTTTCGCCGTTTCCCGGATCCTTGCCTTGGTGCTTTCGCCAATGTCCTTCTGGTCATTGAGCGCCTTACTCACTGTGGCGGTCGAAACTCCGCATTTTTTTGCAATGTCTTTCAGTGATACCATTTTTTACTCCTTGCGCGCCGCTTATCGCAGGTGCTTAATCGTTTTCGTCTTTTTATTATACGTCCATTTTCTCAAAAATGCAATAATAATTAGATGTTTTTATTGTATTTCACTGATTTTTCATGTGATATTTGTGCATTTTTATATGTTTACGAAACTTCTTTGCTTTTTTATCGCTCCATTTTCTGCCGCACCGTCCCTTGTCTCTTTCCACAAAAGTTTTTCTTTTTTTTGTGTATTCTGCTATTTTTCCTGTTTTCGTCCGGTTATGAATTGCATTTTTACTTTTTCTACTATATACTTGGTATCAAGAACAATATCACTTAATCGTTTTCGTGATGTGTTGTAACATACGATTATATTGATATCAGGAGGATTATAAACTATGAAATTCGGACATTTTGACGACGTGAACAAGGAATATGTGATCACTTCACCGCGTACCCCACTGCCGTGGATCAACTACCTCGGCTGTGAAGATTTCTTTTCCTTGAAATCAAATACCTGCGGAGGATACAGCTTTTACAAAGACGCGAAGCTCCTTCGCCTGACCAGATACCGCTATAACAACGTACCACTGGACAGCAACGGTCTTTACTACTTTATCAAGGACGGAGATACCGTATGGAATCCGGGCTGGATGCCGACCAAGACCGAACTTGACGACTACAAATGCCGCCACGGTCTTGGCTACTCCGTTTTTGAAGGAAAAAAGAACGGCATTTCCGCCGTCCTCACCGATTTTGTCCCGATGGGCACTGCGTGTGAAGTAAACAAACTGACTCTGACCAATGAATCCGATGAGAAAAAGGATTTCACCCTGTTTTCCTATGTGGAATTCTGCCTGTGGAATGCCATGGATGACATGACAAACTTCCAGCGTAATTTCAGCACCGGCGAAGTCGAGATCCACGGATCCACGATCTACCACAAGACCGAGTACCGTGAACGCCGGAACCACTACGCGATCTTCTCCGTCAATGCAGACATCGACGGATTTGATACCGACCGCGATTCTTTCCTTGGCGCATACGGCGAAAACCGCGCTCCGGAAGTCGTGATGACCGGAAAAGCCAAAAATTCCGTTGCAAGCGGCTGGGCTCCGGTTGGTTCCCACCAGATCAATATTTCTCTGGCTCCGGGCGAAAGCAGAGACCTCATCTTTGTACTCGGCTATGTGGAGAACAAAAAGGACGAAAAGTGGGAAGGTTTAAATAAGGTAAACCGCAAACCGGCGGAAGCTATGCTCGCCAAATTTGACACAACCGAAAAAGCGGATCAGGCACTTGCCGACTTAAAAGCTTACTGGAACGGCCTGCTCTCCCATTTCACCGTATCTTCTTCCGAAGAAAAACTGGATCGCATGGTCAACGTATGGCACCAGTATCAGTGTATGGTCACCTTCAATATGTCCCGTTCGGCTTCCTACTTTGAATCCGGCATCGGCAGAGGCATGGGCTTCCGTGATTCCTGCCAGGATCTGCTCGGTTTCGTACATCTGATCCCGGATCGCGCAAGACAGCGTATCCTCGATATCGCTTCCACCCAGTTTGAGGACGGCAGCGCTTACCATCAGTACCAGCCGCTGACCAAAAAGGGAAATGCCGATATCGGAAGCGGTTTCAATGATGATCCGCTCTGGCTCATTGCGGGAACTGCCGCTTACATCAAGGAGACCGGTGACTACTCGATCTTAGACGAGATCACACCGTATGATAACGACGCATCCAAGGCAACCGACTTTATGGAACATTTAAGACGTTCCTTCAACTATACCGTAAATCATTTGGGCCCGCACGGTCTTCCGCTGATCGGACGCGCCGACTGGAACGACTGCTTAAACTTAAACTGCTTCTCCGAAGAACCGGGTGAATCTTTCCAGACCTTCGGACCATCGGAAGGACCGAATGCAGAATCTGTCTTCATCGCCGGAATGTTCGTAAAATACGGCAAAGATTACGCAGCGATCTGCCGTCACAGAGGGCTTGAAGAAGAAGCAAAAGAAGCAGAAAAACAGATCGAAAAAATGGAACAGACCGTACTCGATGCCGGCTGGGATGGCGAATGGTATCTGCGTGCCTATGACCATTACAAACACAAGGTCGGTTCCAAAGAATGCGAGGAAGGAAAAATCTTCATCGAGCCACAGGGCTTTTGTGTCATTGCCGAGATCGGCTTAAAAGACGGCTACTGCTTAAAGGCCATGGAATCGGTAGAAAAGCATCTGGACACCAAATATGGTATCGTACTGCTCCAGCCATGCTATACCAGATATCATGTAGAGTTAGGTGAGATCACCTCCTACCCGGGCGGCTACAAGGAAAATGCCGGTATCTTCTGCCACAACAATCCATGGATCTCTATCGCAGAGACGGTAGTCGGACGTGGAAACCGCGCATGGCAGGTATACACGAGAACCTGCCCTGCCTACATTGAGGATATCAGCGAGATCCATCGCACCGAACCATATGTGTACTCCCAGATGATCGCAGGAAAAGACGCGCCAAACTTTGGTGAAGCAAAGAACAGCTGGCTGACCGGAACCGCCGCATGGACGTTCCTTGACGTTTCGCAGTACATCCTCGGCATCCGCCCGGACTATGACGGACTGGTTGTAGATCCTTGTATTCCGGCATCCTTAGACGGCTTCTCTGCAAAACGTGATTTCCGTGGCGTAACCTATCACATCACGGTCAAGAATCCGAATGGCGCAGAAAAAGGTGTTGCTTCCATGACCGTAGACGGCACTCCGGTAGAAGGAAATATGATCCCGTTTGACGGCTCCAAAAAAGAAGTTCAGGTTGAAGTTGTAATGGGATAATCCAGAAAGCGGGATGCGTTCCGCATCCCACTCTGACAACTACCAATACAAAAAGAACATGTTTCGGAAATTCCGGAACATGTTCTTTTTATAAACGTTTTTATAACATCCGATTGATCAGATACAGCCCTTTCACCACGATGTTGTCCAGGCGTTTCTGACGATAGATCTTTTTGTTAAATATAAGCCGGATACGCGCCGCAAAACTGGTCTTCGATGCGAGGAGCAGCTGCACCAGCTCGTCCTTTTCTTTATTTCCATGATACTCTTTGGCAAAATTCGCGATCTGCTTTCCGAGCATCCCTCTCGTCTTTTTTAAGAACTTCCACTTGTTTTTTATCATTACAAGCGCGCTTCTGCTCGATCCCAGCTGATTATCGCCATGCTGACGATAGAGGATGTACGCGCCCTTGTCAAAAATGACCGTTCCAAGATAAGATGCCACCAGATAGCACCACCAGTCATGCCAGATCGCATTCTTTGGCAGATGTCCCTTTACCTCATCGATCAGCGCCCGGTTCATCACTGCGGTACACCCGGTACACATACTCTCGATCAGCGCGTTGCCAAATCCCGGAACCGCGTCCGGAATCTCACCCTCCGGCAGACGGTTTAAATCCTGATCGACCAGGATCTGGTTGCTGCAATAAAGCGCCGGTCCGTCAAGCGCCTCCAAACGTTCTACCGCAACCTCGATCTTATTTTCCAGCCAGTAATCATCCTGGTCTGAAAACGCCACATAATCCGCATCGCATTTCTGGATCAGTTCGAGGAAGCTTCTCGTAAGTCCCTCATTTTTCCCCGGAAATACATACAGATTATCGTGCTGTTCCTGATACTTCTTTAAAATCTCAAGCGTCGCGTCCTTTGATCCGTCATCCCGCACCAGCACCTCGATGTTTGGCCAGGTCTGACGGAAAATACTGTCTAACTGTTCTGCAAGATACCGCTCCCCGTTATAAGTAGACATCAGTATCTGTACTTTTTTATCACTTTGCATATGGCATGATTGCCCTTTCATTTCTATTTGTGGATCAGAGTGCCGTTTGTCGTGTTCATTCCGCTGTGCGTCTCATTCAGCTTTGTAATGAATACTTTACGGATCGCAGAGTCACCGATGAAATCGATGGCAGCTTCAATCTTAGGACGCATGGTTCCTTCCTCGAACTGTCCCTCTTCCATATAGCGCTTTGCCTCTTCCACGGACATGGAATCGATCGGTTTTTCTGACGGTGTGCCATAATTCAGGCATACCTTCTGCACGCCGGTCAGGATAACGAGTGTCTCGGCGTCTACCAGTTCTGCAAGCTTTCCTGCCGCAAGATCTTTTTCAATGACCGCACTCGCGCCCTGTAAATTATTTTCCTGCATCAGAACCGGGATTCCGCCGCCGCCACATGCGATTACGACCTGATCCGCGTCACTGAGTGCGCGCACCGCGTCGATCTCCACAATATCGATCGGCTTAGGTGCCGCAACGATCCTGCGGTAACCATCCTCGGTCTTCGTCACATGGTTGCCCTTCTTTTCTTCCGCTTCTGCTTCCTCCTCGGTCATAACCCGTCCAATGACCTTGGTCGGATGATAGAATGCCTCATCATAAGGATCTACACACACCTGGGTCAGCACTGTCGCAACCGGCTTGTAGATCCCACGGTTCAAAAGCTCCGTGCGGATCGCGTTCTGTAAGTCGTAGCCGATATATCCCTGGCTCATTGCGGAGCAGACACTCATCGGAGTTGCTGTGTACTCCGGATAGAGACGGCAGAACTCGGACATTGCCGTGTGGATCATGCCTACCTGCGGTCCATTGCTGTGTGTGACAATGATCTGATAATCATCTTTTATAAAATCAGCGACTGCCTTCGCTGTCTTCTTTGTTGCTTTTTTCTGTTCCGGAAGCGTAGTTCCCAGCGCATCGTGTCCCAATGCGATCACAATCTTCTTTTTTTTCATCAAAGTCGACCTCCCACAAAATATATCTCTATGTTAGCACATTTTAGACTTCTCCACAACCTCTAAACCGGAAAAAGACCGGAGAAAGTCTCCGGTCTGTTCCTCATTCTATCATATTTTACTGCTGCGGCTTTGTACCGAGTGTTACAGTAACGGTCTGTTCCGTGTACTGTCCGTTCGCCGGTCGCTGGACGGTAACTTCTACCTGGGTACCCGGTGCGTAATACTCGAGCGTATCCTTCAAGTCAGACATGGTTTTTACATCGGTTCCGTCAAACTGGGTGATGATATCTCCCTGCAGAATACCTGCCTGTTCTGACGGTGATCCACTGACTACCTGCGCAACATAGATACCGATCGGCATCTTATAAGCAGACGCGATCTGTGAAGTTACGTTAACACCGTTGATACCGATGTAGGAAGCGGAATCCGCTGCCTGTCTGCTGATCAGCCGGTCAATGATCGGCGCTGCCTTGGAGATCGGGATGGAATAGCCCATACCTTCCACCTGGGTATCGGAATACTTCATCTCATTGATACCGATGACTTCGCCTTTCATGTTAAGCAAAGCGCCGCCACTGTTACCAGGATTGATCGCCGCATCTGTCTGAAGCAGCTCGTTTGTGATCTCTTCGCCGGTCGTCTCATCCTGCATGGAAACGGAACGGTTGACCGCACTGATGACACCGGTTGTTACGGACTGACCGTATCCGAGTGCGTTTCCGATCGCGATCGCGCCCTCACCAACCTGAAGGCTGTCCGAATCACCAAGTGTCGCTACCTTTACCTGGCTTAAAGTATCCTGCTGCATGCTGCTCTTTGCTACCTGAACTACCGCAAGATCGCTGGATGCCGCAGTGCCCTTTACTTCCGCTGATGCCGTGGAGTCATCAATAAACTGTACGGTCAGTGTTGTTGCGCCCTCTACCACATGGTTGTTGGTCGCGATATATAAATAATCATCGTCCTGACTTACAATGATACCGGAACCGGCGCTCTCGCTTTCACGGGTTCCTGTCTGTCCAAAGAAGTTCTCATACTGCTGCTCACTCATATTGGTGATCGCAACGATGGACGGCATTACTTCCGAAACAATTCCGGAAACATCCGATACGGAGGTTGCTGTACTTGAGGTATCTGTCGTATCGACTGCGTCTTTTCCGGAGCTGTCCTTTGCGGACTGCTTTAAGTGCGTAGTCTCTTCTTCCTCCTGTTCTTTTACGTTCGCCGTCTGTGTGGTATTGCTTCCGGTCAGTCTGCCGACTGCGTAATTGGTTCCGGCAAATACACTGCCTCCGACCAGTCCGAATACCAGCGCAATCGCAACACATTTTGCAAGCTTTTCTCCAAAGCCGCCTTTTTTGCGTTCTTTCTTCGGGCGTTTCTGTTTCGGATCATTCATCCCGCCGCCCATGTTCGCGCCATTCATATTGGCTCCGGCATTTGCGCTCCAGGAATTCTGTGCGTTTCCCGAGCTGCTCCATGTTCCGCTTGTATTCTGGTTATCATTGTTGTAATTGTACTGATTGTTGTTATATGAAGAACCAGAAAAGTTGTTGTTCTGATTGTTATCCATAACGATTTCTCCTTTCGTCTCCTCTGATATCAGTTCCTCTTTTTCTTTTGTGACATCAGTCTAATATATAATTGTGACGCTTTTGTGATAATAGATAACAATTTCCTTTTCTTCACAAAAAATCCATAATTATTCAACCGTAACCGATTTTGCGAGGTTACGCGGCTTGTCTACGTCGCATCCCTTGCCGACCGCCACATAATACGCAAAAAGCTGTAATGGGATGATCGCGAGGGAATTGGTGAAATATCTGTTGGTCTGCGGCAGATAGATCACATAGTCCGCAGCCTTTTCGATCTCTGTATTTTCCTCGTTGGTGATGGCAAGCACAAACGCCCCGCGCGTGCGCACCTCGACAATGTTACTGATCGTCTTTTTATAGAGATCCTTCTGTGTCACCACTGCCGTAACCAGGGTGCCGTCCTCGATCAGTGAGATCGTGCCGTGTTTTAATTCTCCCGCCGCATAGGCTTCGGAATGGATATAAGAAATCTCTTTTAATTTGAGGGATCCTTCCAGTGAGATCGCGTAGTCGATCCCCCTGCCGATAAAGAATACGTCTTTTGCCGCAATATAGCGGTTCGCGAAACGCTGGATCTTCTCCTTATTATGGAGTAACATCTCGATCTGATCCGGCAGCTTCTTTAAATCCGTGATCAGCTCTGTCGTTTCACTCTCTGTGATCTTTCCACGCACCTGAGCAAACTTGATCGCAAGCAGATAAAGTGCTATTAACTGCGCGCTGTATGCCTTTGTGGTCGCCACCGCGATCTCCGGGCCTGCCCAGGTATACATTACCTTATCCGCCTCACGTGCGATCGAGCTTCCGACTACATTTACAATGCCAAGTGTCATGATCCCGCGCTCTTTCGCCAGACGCAGTGCCGCAAGCGTATCCGCGGTCTCCCCGGACTGGCTGATGATCACAACAAGCGTTCCCTTCTCAAGGATCGGATCCCGGTAACGGAACTCACTCGCGACATCCACTTCCACCGGAATACGCGCAAGCCCCTCGAAGATGTACTTGTTCGTCACACCCGTGTGATATGCGGAACCGCAGGCAACGATATGGATCTTCTGAATGGACGCGATCTCCTCGTCTGTCATGCCAAGTTCTTCGATCACGATCCTGCCGTCTTTGATCCTCGGGCTTAAGGTATCGCGCACGGTCTTCGGCTGTTCATACATTTCTTTTAACATAAAATGCTCATAGCCGCCTTTTTCCGCCGCATTGATATCCCACTCGATCGTTTTGGATTCTTTTTGTATGATCTCACCGTCCACATTAAAAAATTCAATATTTTTCTCGGAAAGTCTTGCAATCTCCTCATTTTCGATAAAATATACTTCTCTGGTATATTTTAATACTGCCGGGACATCCGAAGCGATCAGATTTCCTTCCTTTCCTTTCCCCACGATAAGCGGGCTGTCTTTCCGCACAGCATAAACCACATCCGGTTCATCCGCGAACAGAATGCCGAGCGCGTAAGATCCCTCCACGCGGTGCATGATCTTTGTCACCGCCTCGAGCGGATTTTCACACTTTTTGTAATAGTAATCCAGAAGATGCGCGATAACCTCGGTATCTGTCTCGGAAATAAAGGAATATCCCTTTTCGATCAGCTGGTTTTTCAGCTTTAAATAGTTCTCAATGATCCCGTTGTGTACCACCGCGATCGTATGATCCGCGTTAAAATGCGGGTGCGCATTGACATCCGACGGTTCTCCGTGCGTTGCCCAGCGGGTGTGTCCGATCCCAACGGTTCCCGGAAGCAGTTCCCCGCCATGCGTCAGCTCATTTAACACCTTCAAACGTCCGGTCGCTTTTTTGATATTGATCTGCGCTCCGTCATACACTGCCATTCCCGCCGAGTCATAGCCACGGTATTCCAGCTTTTCGAGACCATCCAATAAGATCGGCGCAGCCTGTTTTTTTCCAATATATCCAACAATTCCACACATAGTCTTTCCTCACTTTATCTTTGTTTTCTTTATACAACAAAGGTCTGCCCCCGCATAACCGCGGAAGCAGACGCTTCTTTTTACTGTTACTTACTATCTATTCGGTTTCGGTACTTTCTACATCATCTGTCTTCGTATGATCTTCCTCCGTCGGATCGGACGTCTTCACCGCATCATCTGCCGAATATCCTGTCTTAGTCGTGATCTTGTCACTGATCGCCTCTACTGTGTTGGACGGCGTATAATTCTCATCCTCAAACAGGAAGGTATGGAGTTCTTCTACGTTTGTTGTAAGATCACAAGGAATGACACAGTCACCCTGTTTTCCGACATTGGCCGTGTTCTTATAGAACGGGAATCCACAGGTGTCTACCAGTTCATAGCTCTGCAGATATACCGCCATCTTTCCTAATTCTGATAAATCATAGCTTGTATCAATATAATCGGTCATCTTGTCTACCATTTTTACCAGTGTAGCAGGATCCGCTTTCTTCGCCTTTTCGATCATCTTTGTAATGACGGTTCTCTGACGGAGCGCACGACGATAATCGTCACCGGCTGTATAACGGATACGTGCATAGGCCGTTGCCTGTACACCATCCAAGTTATACGTTCCGCCACCATCCAGATAATGTGCTTCTTTTCCGGTTACCTGCGCAACCTCGCCGATGTAATCCTGATGTTCGGTCTCACCGTTCATGATCGCTGCTTCCTCATCCGTAACATCAATTGTAATACCACCAAGAATATCCACACACTCTGCCACTGCATTAAAATCTACAGAAACATAATTCTTAATATCCAGATCGAGGTTTTTATTTAACATGGAGATTGCCTGTGTCGGGCCTCCTTTGGAATATGCCGCATTTGCTTTCGCGAAGCTGCCGTCCGTGGTATCCATATCCAGATAAGTATCGCGGTAGATGGATGCCATGCGCACTTCCTTGGTATCGTTGTTGATACTTACCACGATGATACTGTCGCTTCGTCCGGTATCAAAATCACCGTTGGAACGGTTGTCCAGTCCAAACAGGGCAATGTTCGTATAACCGGAAAGCAACGCCTGTGTCTCGCTATCTAACTGATTAATTGTTAAATCCTCTTCCTTTATATCACCCTTACTAATTTTACTCAACTTTAACCATATACCTAATATCAAAAGTAAGATCAGCAGTACGATGATCTCAATGACATAAATGATCACTTTTCTCTTTTTGCGCTGTTTCTTGGTCACTTTCTTTCCACCCGGTCTGTTTCCGTTTGGATTCGGACGTGTGTTTGTATTACGCTTTCCTCCCTGCTGGGATGTCGTTCTTCTTCTCTCACCCTGACCGGAATGCTGACTGCCGCTCCGCTGCTGCGCCGGTCTGCGTGTACCGCCGGAAGATGATGTATGTGCACCAGATGGTCTGCTTCCAGACGGTCTGTTTCGATTTCCATTCTGTTCGCTCATTGTTCTCTCCATTTCTCTCTATGTATTACGATAAACAACCAATTAACTATATAATAAATCAATTCTTGTGTCAATATTTTCCCCTTTTCTTAATAAATGTTTAATTTTTAAGACGCCGCAGCTGCCTGTGCAGCGCGCGCAGGAAAACAATCCGGTTCTTTATCATAACCGGTACCGTATTGTGGGAAAAATCTGAATTGTTATGCTCATGCCTGCGGTAAAAAAGCAGTTTTTCCGGCATAATACAGGTTCCGCTTCCCTTCAGGTCATTGAGTACCCCGATCCACTGGTCATGCATCTGGATCTCTTCCGGTATCGGCAGGATCCACTGCAATACTTCCCTGCGGAATGCCATGCAGCAGCCCATATAAGTGTTTTTTATGATATTGGCACATGCCCCGGCTTTTGAACCACGGTACGCAAAAAAAGAAGGCATGAGCTCTTCCGTATGATCCTCATTGACGACGACCGCGTCATGCATCACCAGCGAGACGTCCTTTGTTTCAAATACACACATCATTTTTTCCACCTTGTCATCCGCCCAGATGTCATCCTGGTCCGCAAGGAAAATATAATTTCCCAGACAATGTTTTAACGCATTCTCAAAATTTTTCTTGATCCCGCTTCCCGGCCCCTGCACCACACGCACCCGCGCGTCCTCTTTTGCAAGCTCCGCCAGAAATTCCGGGGTCTTATCCGTAGATCCGTCATCCGATATGATAAGTTCGTCCTCCGCGGTCAGATTTTTCAAAATGGATATTACCTGCTCCCTGATGTAGGGCAGTCCGTTATAGGCTGCCATCGCGACAGATACCCGCTTTTTGTTCTCTTCCATATTATTATCCTGTTTCCTACTTCTGCTCTAAAAACAGTTTTTCATATTTTTCTATGATATAAGGCCAGCTGTAATCTTTTCGGATCCGCTCCTTCGCCCGCTCACCAAGCTCTTTTCGCTCCGCTTCCTTCATCTCATCCGCACGCTTTAAGAGTCTGCCGAGATTTCCCGGCTCCTTGCTCCAATATAACGCGCCGTCTCTTGCCACTTCTGAATTAAACCCGACATCCAAAAGCAGATTCAGATCCGTGCTTCCGAGCGCCTCAAGCAGGGACGGATTGGTTCCTCCAACCTCATGCCCATGCAGATATCCGTAGGCATTTTTCCGGATCAGCGCAAGCAGCGCCGCATCATATACGGTTCCGACAAATTTGATCCGCGCATCTTTGTCAAATCCGGTCTCCGCCTGCAGTTTTTCATAGAATTTATTGTGCTCCACATTCGTGATCAGCACAAAGTCCTTATCGGTTCTGGACTCCATAAATTCCCGCAGCATGGTCTCATAATTATTCTCCGGCACAAAGCGTCCGACCACCAGATAGTATCCGCCGCTTTTCACGCCGTGTTCCTGATACCACGCATCCAGTTTCGCTGCGGTCTCCGCAGTTTCTTTTTTTGCTTCCGCCGCTCCATAGGCGATATATGTCGTTGCCGGATGATATTTCGCATAGCTTCTTCTGATATAGCTTTCGATATTCTTTGAATCACAGATCAGAAGATCCGCATGCTTTACCATGAGCTTTTCGGAAAATTTCCAGTATTTCCGTATGAGACAATTCCACTTGGCACGCTTCCACTCATGTCCATCCGGGTTTACATAAAGTTTTGCCCCGCATGCCGCAAGGCGCTTCTTCCATGTTCCGATAAACGGCCCGATCCTGCATGCAAGCACATAGACCACCGCGTCTTTGATGTTATTCTTTCTGATATCATGCAGACACCAGGCGATCGCCTTTAAATCATAATAAACCGCCTTCGCAGGTCCTATGGACGGCACCACGAGATGAAAACACTCCGCGCCGTTATAGCGCACAACCTCTGCCTTTTCATCCATGCATGCCACATGATACACGATCTCTTCCGACTGGCGCCCCGCCGTCAGCTGCTCCACAAACGTTTCAAAACCGCCATAGTTTGCAGGGATTCCCTTGGAGCCTATAATATAAATATGTCTCATTTTATTCTGATCCTCGTCCGGTCACTACGACCTTGATAGTTTTTAACAGGATTTTGATGTCAAGTCCAAGATCCCAGTGCGCGATATAATAAGTATCCAGTCCGACCACTTCTTCAAAATCTTTGATATCGCTGCGTCCGCTGACCTGCCACATTCCAGTAAGCCCCGGTTTGATCCCGAGTCTCGCCTTGTGTTTCAGATCATAATTTTCAAATTCTTCCACGGTCGGCGGTCTGGTTCCGACCAGGCTCATATCGCCTTTTAAGATGTTCCAGAACTGCGGCAGTTCATCGATGGAATATTTCCGCATGAATTTTCCGATCGGAAAGATCCTCGGATCATTAGCCATCTTAAACATATGCCCGTCCATCTCATTTTGCGCCATCAGCTCTTTTTTCTGTTCCTCGGCGTTGACGTTCATCGAGCGGAACTTGTAAAACTTGAACTGTCTTCCGTTCTTTCCCACACGCACCTGCGCAAAGAACACCGGTCCCGGCGACTGCTTCTTGATGATCGGGGCGAAGATCACAAACGCGATCCCGGTCAGTGCCAGTCCGATCAGGCTTCCTGCAATGTCCATACAGCGTTTTAAAAACAGCTCTCGTGAAGAGGCGATCTTCATACTCGATGTGAGCACCAGATATCTGCCGACCTGCTCGATCATGCGGTTTGGCATCATCTGGGATTCCTCTACCAGGCTGAAATGCACAATGATCCCCATTTCTAACAGGTCATTTGCCAGTGCCTCACTGCTTTCTCTGGTGTTTCCGTTTATGAATACTTCATCCACCACGTTCGTCCGCACATACTCAAAGAAATCATCCGCGTTCGCCACAACCGGCACGCCACGGATCGTAGTGCCCTTGAGCTGTTCGTCCACGACAACGACACCGTCCACCGAGAATTCCGTGTATTCCATATTTTCAAAGTTTCTTAAACATTCCTCCACATATTCCTTTGTGGTCACAATGATCATCGTGGAACGGTAACGGCTGTTTAAGATCCGTCTGCGGATATAGCGCTTTAATGTTACCCTTCCGATAAATTCAAACACAATGGAAAGGAACAGATATACAAATAACATCTGTCTCGAATAGATTGCTGATTGTTTTGTCGCGTACATATATACCAGAAGTCCGAGAAAGATCACGGAACAGTGGATAATGACTGCTTTTAATTCCTGATATTTATTTCTGCGCAAAATCCCCTTGTAGGCTTCCGCGAAAAAAACAACACAAATATCGATCATGACCAGGATCACAGCAAGTCTCTGATACTGCTCATTTCGATATGGAAGAGAGATCCCCAGTCTTAGGAAGTAGGAAAGCAAAAACGCAAGCTGGAGACACGCAATGTCAAGCAGCGTAAAATCCAGATGCTTTGCCCAACTTTTATTTTCTTTTTTATACATCTTTTTGCCTCATTACAATTTCTGGTTTTTTTGTAATATTTTTGTAATATCTGTTTCTTATTTTACAATACAAATATCATTTGGACAACCGGAAATTATATTAAATGTTTCTTAACTCTGTTTATCGCTCCTGTGGATATACTGCCAGCTTTCCGCATAATCCGCCCGTTCCTGCGGTGTCATATACGCATACTTTTCATAGGTAAGTTTTACCGGCACCATCTGTTTCTCACCGCATTTAAAACATTCGACTTCTTTTCTCCGCGATACTTCACGCATCCATCCGCATTTCGGACATATAAATATCTTTATCATAGCTTTCCCATTTTCCTCCCACTCTATCACCGTTTTCGGTCATAACGTAAACGTTTTTCCGCTTTCCGCAAAGTTCGGATTATAGCACGGATCATAAGATGATCCGCTTTCTTCCACGTCTTTTGCAAGTTTTTTCTTCGCTTCCGTAAGCGGCAGCACATCGGATCCTACTTTTCCACAGATACTGCGGTAATCCGGTTCTTTTTCCACGACCGCTTCCACGCCGGATGCCTGCACGACTGCATACCCTGCCTTTCGGAGCCGCCTGCAGAAATCCATCTCAAGATACGGATGCGGAAGTGTCACATCCACACCGCCCACACGGTCAAACGCTTCTTTTTTGATTACCGCAAACGCGAACGAGACCGCGCCGACTTCCTGGGCGAGCACCGCACGCCTGCAATAACCTTTATATTTTTCCGGAAGTCCGGCGAATAAAGTTCTCACTTCTCCGCCTTTTCCGCAGATATATCCATTCTGAAGCACCTTTCCGTTGGTGCCGATCGTCTTTCCGCCGACAATCCCGACACGTTCCTGCATACAACAGGAGATCAGTTCCTCTTTCCAGCCCCCGGTAATCGGTTTTACGCCATCCGGCAGCAGCAGGATATAATCTTCCTCCCGCTCTGCTTCTTTTCTTTTGTAGCGGATATGGAAACAGCCGACCTCGATGCGTTTTTCTACTTCGGCTTCTATCCCTAGACGTTTAAAATGCGCTTCTAGCGCCCGTTTTCCCGCGTCAAAGGTGTATTCCTTGCTGTCGCTGTCCCCGGCAGTCGATGCCGCGTGCATCCGCCAGTGATATAAGATCTTGGGAATATGACAGATCCGTTCTGCCTTTTCCGTTGCGCGCAGGATAAAATCATAATCCTGTGAGCCGTCGTATTCTTTTCGGAATCCTCCGATATCCGCAAGCAATGGACGTGACACCACAAGAAAATGACAGATATAATTGTTATCCCGTAAAAGTTCCAGGTTAAAATCCGGTTTAAAGTGCGGCTGTGTATGCCGCGTCAGGTCATGGGACACTTTGTCCTCATCCGAATAGATCACATCCGCATCCGGAAATGTGTTGATCACATTTACCACTTCAAAAAGCGCGTTTCTTTCAAGCACATCATCATGATCCATAAAACCGACATAGCTTCCGGTCACAAGTTTTAAACCTTCGTTTGTATTTTCGGAGATCCCGTTATTTTCTTTCAGGCGTTCGTAGCGGATCTTGTAGCGGCATCCCGCATCCTCATACTGTCTGATGCGCTCTTTGATCACCTGCTCTACCTGATTGGTCCTGCTCCCGTCCGCGATGCAAAGCTCCCAGTTATCGTAGCTCTGGCCTTCCAGTGACGCGAGCAGATCCTTTAAAAACTGTTCGTTTGTCTCATATGCCGGAACCACAATGCTGATGCACGGCTCCACCAGGAAACGGTGTTCCCGCTGTGCGCCGAGTTCTTCCTCCGTCGGCAGAAATTCCGCCACGCGTTTTCCGTAGGTACGCATCGGAGAGCTTATCTTTTCATTCAGTTTTGTACAAAACCCTTTCAGTCCGTATCTTTTGTATACACCAACTGTTTTACTTACGATTCCCATTCATTTTCCTCACTTTGCGCACGATCAGAAACAGCTGGATCGCGATCTGAAGGATCAGTGTTCCCGCAAATGCCACGATCGTTCCGTCCAAAGACCATGTTTTTACTGCCGTCACCGATAAAAGAAACGCAGACGCGATCCCCGCAAGTCCGACTGCATACTGGCTTCTGATCTCACGGATCAGTGTGCAGACCGAGAAGAGACTTGCATTGACCGCGATCAGTACCGCGATAAAAAAGACCGGTATGAAAAGTCCGGTGTACGGTTTAATCTCCGCCCCGTATAAGATTCCAAGCGCGAAGTCCGCTAAAAATACCGAGAGGATCACGCCAAGCACGGTCCCCGCCAGGATCAGCGCAAAGAATTTTAACAGGATCTTTTGAAATTCTTTTTTATTTTTTTCCTGATACTGTCTGGTCAGAACCGGCACCAGTGGCGCAAACAGTGTGGTTGCCGCCAGCTGTACCACGATCGTCGGGGATGACACGGAAGAATAGATTCCAAAAACCGCCTCCCCATAATAACGCTCCAGATAGATCTTTGGTATGGTAAGCGAAAGATTATTCAAAAAGGCAACGATCGCAAGCGGCAGACAGGTGAGCAACAGGCTTTTGATCTGCGCAAACGCCGCCGTCCGCTCCGTTCCGATCAGCCCGTTTACGATCTTTCTATCATAGAAAAATACCACCGCAAAAGAAAAAACGGACATAAAAAGGACGCACAGAAACAGATTTTTCGTCCACAGAAATACCACGCAAAACAGTACCAGGGAACCCAGTCCACGCATGGTCAAAGAAATTCCCGCATAGTCGAGACGCTCTTTTTTCTGGTCGATCCCGTAATAGACATCCGCCGCGCCCTCTGCCATCTTAAAGCACATGAACATCAGGATCACTGCTGCCTTGTCCCACGCATATCCATTGAAAATCACCACAAAAAGACAGACCGCAAAGGAGATCAGATTCGTATACACACGCGAGCGGATATAAACCGAATCCGAATATTGTCCCTTTAAGTCTGACACCTGATAGCTTCTGATATTGAACAGCCCGACGATTGCCGGCGCCGCTGTAACGCTCATTGCAAGCGACAGGATGCCCGCGTCTTCAAAGCCTGACATCCTGACGATGAGTACTGTCATGACCCACTGGCAGAAATAATATACCAGTGAGCCAACTGTATTATAAATCATGTTCTGCTGAACCGATTTTTCCTGTCTGTTTTCCATGTTCACACCTAATCTTTATTTTACCTTTGCCACAAAACCGATCTCGTTTTCAAATACTTTTTCCATGGAATCAAAATATTCCTGATTGTCCACATAAATCCTGCTGTCGATCATTACACTGACATAATCACAGTTTTCTTCGAGATTCTCTTTAAATGTATCATAATCAGATTTCCAGTACATATAATCGGAAAGGCGCTGATTCGTCACACCCTCATACCAGTAAAACTGGTCATCGTTATACGCGCATGGAACCGGTTTGTCTGTCTTTCCGGTCTCAAGCAGTTCCTCATATACATAATGTGCCATCGCCATACGCGGTTCCGCATACGGCGGTTCTTTCATGGTATTTAAGTTAAAGCAGACCAGATCATTGTACTGCGGTCCCTTGATGCTATCCATAAACAGGTTGTTGTTGTTATAGATCCGGTTTTCCAGCCCGGACACATAGAATAAAAGGACAAATGCCCAGGTACCAATGTAGCATGCCGTAACTACGCGTGCCTCTTTTGTCATGCGATAAACACCGTAAAACGCGAGCGCACATACGATGAGCCACAGCATGTAATAATCTTTGTATAAGTAATAGGTAGATACCGAACGGTTATGGTACGCAAGCCCGAACATTCCGAGTGTGAATGCGGCAAAAAACGGTGCAAACCAGCTGATCATCTTATTCTTTCTGCTCTGGATCAGCTTCACGAATCCATAGATTGCGAGCGGCAGAAACGGCAGGAAGTTTGAATACAGATCACGGTAAATCGCTCCCTCCGCCGAGATCGCGGAGCCGACTGACACATCATCTTTTACAAACACATCCATGTAGGTGTACCACAGTCCCGAAATACACGGGAATAAAAATACCGCAAGGCAGGTCACTACCGTATCTTTTGAGATTAAGATCTTCTTCCGATACTGTTTTAAGAAGATAGCGAAAATGATCGCAAGGTAGGTCACCGGCATAAACAGCGCATAGCACTGGAACATCGCATGGCAGCCAAGCATCAGCAAAAAGATATGAAACCATTTTGTCAGCCGCTCTTCCATAAACAGATCCGTTACAACAAAAAGCATTGCAACCAGCGTAAGGCTCATGCCGAGATAAGTAAATCCGTAGATCGTGCTGTTTAACGGATAGCCAAGTAAAAAGATCAGAGAAGCGATCACACCTGCCGCCGCAAGGAACTTTCCTTTGATGTATTTGCGGATCACGCCAAAGAACATCACGCCGGACATCAAAAGCTGTACCACATCACTCAGCACATAAAAACGATAATAGTAGTCCACACGTTCAAACGGCGCGAGCAGCTCGATCATCGTGCCGTTCACCACCTGCGCGTAGAACATACGGCTGATGGACTGATCGTTGACAAAATCCATTGCCTCTCGGAAACGCGGTGCCGGATCTACCGTTTTATAATTGATGCTCAGATGAAAACCATAATAGCGGTTTCTCGCGAACCATGCGACTGCCACAACCACAAGGATCAGGAATATGACATCCACGATCCCGTAAATATATTTCTGTGTCTCTTTCTTTTTATAGAGCGGAAGCCAGAAATACACAGCCGCCACGAGATCAAAGATACCAAAGGTCACAAGGTTGACCGGTATATGGATGACATTGATCACCGCCGCTATAAAGACATGATAGCACTGTATCATAACAAAAATGAGTGCAAGCCAGGTCATGCCGTAAAACTTCTCATCCGATTTCTTCTGAAAATAAAATCCGCCTGCCAGTATCAGATAGGATACTGCGAAAAAAATTGATGCCGCCAGTGAAACCATAATACTCTCCTACTTATTTCTCCATTTTCTCTTCTTTGCTGTCATTGATATGCTGCAGTTCCATCTCGAAATCCTGACGGTTCTTCTGGCTGATCGTCTGTAAGATCATGCCGGAGAAAAACGACTGGATCGCTGCAAGCATCACAAAACCACAGACAAACAGTGTCGGAAAATTCGGCACAAGATGTGTCTGGGAATATTTTACCAGGATCGGGATCAAAAATCCGACAGAAAGCACTGCGAGCACTGCCGCAACTACTCCGTAAAAGTTCATCGGTTTATAAGTACGGTAAAGTCTTGCGATCGTGCGAAGCACACGGAATCCGTCTGAGTAAGTGTTTAATTTGGAGACACTGCCCTCCGGGCGGTCACGGTATTCAATGATCACGTTCTCAACAAACATATTTTTGTCTGCCGCGTGAATGCTCATCTCGGTCTCGATCTCAAATCCCTTGGAAAGAACCGGGAAAGATTTTACGAACTGATAGCTGAATGCCCGGTATCCGGTCATGATGTCCTTGATATCGGTATTAAACAGCAGATTGATCGATTTGCGGACCAGTGAATTTCCAAAGTTGTGGAACGGACGCTTGTTCTCGGTGAAATAAGTCGAAGACAGACGGTCTCCCACTACCATATCCACGTTGCGCTCAAGCACCTTTTTGATCATTTCCGGTGCGGACTCTGCCGGATAGGTATCATCCCCGTCCGTCATGATATAACATTCCGCATCGATCTCACGGAACATTCTGCGGATGACATTTCCTTTTCCCTGACGATGCTCATAGCGTACGACCGCTCCGGCTTTGCGCGCGATCTCATCTGTATGATCCGTGGAATTGTTGTCATATACATAGATCACTGCCTCCGGCAGCACACGTTTAAAATCTGTCACTACTTTTTCAATGGTCTTGCTCTCATTATAGCAAGGTATCAATACTGCAATCTTGTCCATTTTTTTCTCCTAAAATTATATTCTATGATTTTTTAGAATTTCCAGTTCATAATGATAACGCCTGCAATGATCATTGCTGCGCCAATTCCCGCGTTTAAGGAAAACTGCTCTTTGAATACAAAAAACGCAACGATCAGTGTTACGATCTGTACCACACCACTTAGGATCGGTGAGATATATCCGAGTTCAAACTTGCTGATGATGACCGTATAGAGTAAAAAGCTGATCCCGTAACACATATACCCTACCAGGGAAAGCCCTGTGATACGGAGGTTCACAATCGGAACGATAAAGCCCTTTAAATTTTCCGCCATACTTCCAAGCTTCATAAAGGTGACCCCTGATATCGTAAATACAACATATACTGCACATAAAAGAAACTGCATGCTCTTTTTCCTCCATTTCTGCGCCTGCGTTCTGTTCGCTCTATTGTATCAGATGACGCATGTGAATGCAAATTTAGTAGTCCATGGTGTAATCCGCGCGGTGAAGTGTCTGGTTCCTGTTATAGTACGGATCTCCGGCCTCCAGCTCTTTCTCCCACTTGGACTGGAAATACGCGATCTCACGGTTGAAACGTTCCTGTTTCTCCGGCGTATTCTCAAAACCACGGGATTTGGATTCATAGTGATGCAGTGTCGCATACGGATTGAACATAATAAGTTCTCCGCTCTTTCTGACTTTCATACAGATATCCACATCATTGAGTGCCACGACCAGCTTTTCATCAAATCCGCCTACTTTCTGGAAAACAGATTTTTTCATCATGAGGCATGCCGCCGTACATGCAGTAAACTCTCTCGCCGTCACGGAATACGGATAATAGCGTTCGTCACGGTCTGTCAGACTCCAGAGTGCGTTTGCCGCAAATCCGCCGATCTTTATCACAACCCCGCCATGCTGGATCGTGTCATCTTCGTAATAAAGCATCGCGCCCGCCGCGCCCACGCCCGGACGGTAGCAGTAACTGATCATTTCCGTCAGGCTGTCCGCGCTGATCAGTTCGGTATCGTTGTTCAAAAACAGCAGCAGCTCACCTGCCGCAAATTCTGCCGCAAAATTATTGATCGCAGAATAGTTGAATTCTTTTTTCCAGTATACGATATTGATCCGGTTGTCCACCTTTTTGATCTTTTCGTAATATTCAAAGGTTTCCGGCTCCGTACTGTTATTTTCCGCGATGATGATCTCAAAATTCTGATAATTGTTGTGGTGCAGAAGGGACTGGATACACTGGTCTAAAATATCGATGTGATCCTTGTTGGGGATGATGATACTCAGTAACGGATTTCCCTTGATCTGGTATTTCACATGGTAAAATCCCGGTACCTCGCTGTTTTCCACTACTGCGTCCACACCGGTCCGCTTTAAGTGACGCTCAATATAACGCTTCTGTCCCCTGTCTTCGCTGCGCCCGAAACGTGTGGTATCCGCCCCGCGTCTGGAAAAAAGCACTTCCTGGATATGCGCGATCTTTTCTGTATGTTCAAAGCAGTAAAACAAAAGATCATACCAGCCGTTTCCGAATACTTCCACATTCGTGTTGCGGAACTGCTCGAGCAGTTCTCTGCGCACTGCGAACATGCCGCCGACATACTGGAAGTTGCAAAGCAGCTCCAAACTCATATCCGGCTTGAAATAAGGTTTTACATAGCGTTTGCCATCCGGTGTAATGCGGTCTTCATCCGTGTATACAAGAAGCGGCCGGAAGGTATCTTCCTTGCCCTCTCCCGCATACAGAAGCTTCACGTCCTCATTCATTGCCTTCACACAGTCATATATATACTGATTCCGCGGTTTGGTTCCTGCCGCCGCAAATACAAACACATCCGCGTCATCTTCGTTTAAAAGATGATCCAGTGACATCTGCTCCAACGCAACTTTCACCTTTGCGGCACGGTAGGACTGCTTTTTAAACGCCGCTTTGGTAAAGCCCGCATCCGCTGCCTGTTCTCCGCAGCCTTCCACATACACCGTTACCTTTGGCATAAACGGAAACTTTTCTTTGCTCTGAAGTTCCAGTTCTTTGGTACTGCACTGCTGTTTGCGCACCCATGTCATGTATTCCGAATCCTCGTCCACCTTAAATCCGAGTTTTTTCATCGCCCGGCGCATGGTGTAATGAAAGCCGTACTCCCTGAGATAATACACGGTTTTCTGCGCTTTGTTCATATTCACTGTATCAAAATCATTCATAATCTTGTTCTCGCTTTCCATTTTTACATAAAAACACGAGTATATTCTACCATAATTTCGGGAAAATGCAAATAATCGGGACAGTAAAAAAACAGGTATGGAAGCCGGAAAGCTTTCATACCCATTTTATGATTTTTATCTTTTCGGATCTTAAAACACCGATTTAGTAATATGCAACCACATAGGATACGTCATTGTATCTGTTATCCCAGTCGTCTCCGGCTCCAAGTCCGGAAATAGAACCTGTAAATGTAATGTCATCCCACTCGTTGCGGATCATATTCATGGACGGATTGGACTGATAGTTTACCGTATTCCATGCATGCGCCGTGTAGTTTGACATACCTTTTTTCAGTTTTACATTTTTAAATGATGCTGTGACCTGATCTCCATTCTTTCTGCCGGAAGCTTCAATTCTGAGAGAGAGATCCTTTGCTGCAAGATTTGGATTGCTGAATGATCCGATCATTTCATTGTCCAGATATACGTTACCGGAACCATCCTGATTTACTACCAGCATCAGGTGGTAGGTCTGTCCGAGTGCCAGTTCTCTGTCACCAGGTCTGAAATACTGCTGCTGTCCCGGATCATTGGACATAACATTTTCTACCATTGCCATAGTCTTTCCGGTATACGGTGCTACCGCGCACGCATCATACTGAATACCAAAAGATACCGCTGCAGTCGGAGTTCCCATTACGATCTTCGCATGGCATCCAGTACCAGAACCAGTCAAAGTAACATCCGCTTCAATCGCGTTCTGATCATAACCTACGTTCTCGATCTGTGATACCACTTTCTTCGGAACCGGGAACTGTCCAAGGTAATGGCCGTCTGTCTCATCCATGTTGTAATAATATACATCATCTGTGATCAAGCCTCTCGCTACCATACCATTCCAGTGATAAAATACAACTCTTCCCCATGGATCATAGGAGAAACCATTTGTCATCAATGTTCCGTCACTGTTGGCGAAACCGTAATCTCTGCCATTCGCGAACTGAAACCAGCCGCTCTGTTTCATACGTCCGTCCCCATCCAGATAATATACTTTATCACCAACAAATGTAATCTGGTCTTTGTATAAATATCCCTGGCTGTCAAAATAGCAGATATATTGGACGCTGTCGCAATACTGGAAATTTGTGAATACCTCATGACCATTCTGGTCAAAATAAATGATGTGTTCCCCATCCGGATGATAGGTCAGTCTGTCTTTCATCGGTGAACCGTCAGCCTGTAAATAGTAGGTATAGCCTCCATCAAAGAAAAATGCATTTGTGATGGTTTCCCCATTCACAACATACTTTGTACCATCAAACGTACCACCGTCATCTTTCAGGCTGTAATACCCCTTTTCTGCAGCGTGAACTGCAGGCGCGTGTACCAGAAGCATCAAAAGCAGTGCTGCGAAAAACACTGTAAGCTTTCCGGCAAGATTTCTGTGCATCAATTTCATTACTCTTCCTCCTTTATGTTTAGTTGTTTATAAAAACAGCAAATGCCGTTTTTTACTTATAACAAAACACCATTCCCCCGTAAAAGTTCTCTTGCCGTATCGATCGAATCTACGCCATCCCGGTTTTTAATCGGCGCAAATTCCTTTTCCCTCACGACCTCGTAAGGAATACAGTCGTTCATCATATGAACCATATCAAGCACCAGCGTCTCAAATTTATATCCATTCGGCTTTTCCGGTTTTACACGATTGCCCTTTTCATCCATATACGGGATCTTCTTTTCCACCACATGGATCGGCATATGACGATCCGCGATCTCTTCCAGTTTATCTTCCCGGAACAGATAATTTAATATAACGCCAAATCCATACAAGAGATCTCCGTTTTCTTTCCGTGCGGTTGCCATCTCATCGGTCATCTCATAATATTCCGCGATCGACGGTCTGCCGTCCTCGGTACAGAGCACACCGACACGCTCATCCGGTGCCGCCTTGCGCACAACCTTCGCGCCACTCTCACAGCCGGACGCAAGTGTTGCGCCGATAAACAGCGGATCCGCGATCTGCTGTAGTACGTTATCCACCGCGAACACATTGATCCACTCAATGCCGCGCTTATGTACGTCTTCTAACATTCCGTCTACAACCATGGAGGAAAACCATCCACCGTTTCCATTTGGCGCCATGGCAAGCTCCGTCTCGGACGCCATCAGTACGCGCCCCTTAAAATCAACGGTCGGTACCATTTCCTGTTTAAAAAACTTCACATAAGATCTGTCATATCCAAAATACTTATGTTCTTCAAAGAATTCGATCGTATCCCTGTTATTGCTCACACTGGTCATAATATAGAGCGGTACAGGCACGCCTGCCTCATCAGTCACCTTCATCAGGTTCTTCATCAGACACTCAAAAATGTAGATATCATGCTCGATCCCGATATTGACCGTTCCTTTTGGCTGATCATAGCCCAATCTTGTGCCCTGGCCTCCTGCCAGAAGCACCGCCCCGATCTTTCCGGCGCGGATCGCTTCGAGTCCTGTCTTTTTAAACTCATCCGCCCTTGCGGCTATCTCATCTACTTCGACTGCGTCAAGCGGCGCAAACACCCCGCGCTCCGTGATCGTCTCTCTGCGCTCTACCGCGTCTAAGATTGACCAGTCGATTTCATCTATCTTCTTTTGTAATTCCTGTTTTTCTTTCCCCTCTAATTTTCTCAGTTGTTTATCCACATAGTAAAACTGATCACCCATTTGTTTTGTCATCCTTTATTTGTAATATTCTCCAATTAACTATTTACCATATCTTATCAGTTTTTTTCGAAAATTGCAACTGTCGGGCGGTCATCCCTTTTTCTCATCGCCATTACACAAAAAGCCCCGGAAGCCTTTCTGCCTCCGGGACTTTGGTAAGTTTTTTAATTTATGAATTCATGTCATAGGTAAATGATCCGTCTTTTGCAAAATTCTTATTATAATACGGATCACCCTGCGCGAGCACAGAACCCCACATTGCTTTCATTTCCTGCGCGTCTTTTTCACGCACTCTGTTTTCATCCAGCTTTGTCAGCCGCAGCTCATGTGTCTCATTGATGATATATGGTTCGAGCACAACCTGTTTTCCGGCTTTTCGCTGTCTTAAAGAGTAATCAATCCCAAGGTAATATACCCCCTGGAGCTTATTGTTAAAGCCTCCATTTTCAAGGAACGCTTTCTTTTCCACCATCATTCCCCACATGGAAACCGCACTGACATTGTGCGCATAGTACATTCTGCCGATATAACCCGGCGCACTGAACGTGTTTCCGTGTTCAACCGGATGCGCAATTCCATCCGCGCCGATACCAATGATATATCCGGCTTCCTGCACAAATTTTCCCGGATCAATGATCCTTGATCCGGTAACCGCAATATCATCCTGCATGGTATACATAAGCAGACGGTTCAGCCATCTCGAATCCAGTATCTCCATATCCGCTTCCAAAAATACCAGATACTCTCCCCTCACGCTCTCTGCCATCTGATTGCATGCTGCTGCCGGTGTCACATCCTCTTCGAATCTTCTCACCTGAATGAAAGGTTCCTGTTCTGCAAGCGCAAGAAACTGCTGCGTCTCGCGTGAAGATTTGCCAAAGTCTGCGATACAGATCTCATAATTGTCATACTCTGTACGCTTTACGATGGAATCAACCAGCCGTGCCAGTCCTTTCCCGCTGCCATTATTCACAACAAGGATTGAGACCAGCGGATTTTCCGGGAGTTCGTATTCCAGACGATAATGCGTAGCACAGATACAGGAAGAAAAAACTTCTGTCTTTCTTCCAAGCCGCGCTTCATTATCCTTAACCGCATTTCGTCCCGCATCGATCGCATAAGTCTTTGCGTTGATGTTCATGGAAACGGACTGCGGATGAACTCTCCAGAAATATAATACTTCCGGAATATGAGACACATGTTTTGCCACTGTGGTAAGTTTTAATATCATGTCGTGATCCTGACTGCCATCATAGTGATTATCATAAAGTCCTGTCTTTTCTAACAGGGACTTCTTAAAAACGGATAAATGGCAGATATAGTTTACACCGTTTAAATTCTGCGGGGAAAACGCCGGTTTAAAGTGAAGCGTTACGATGTTCTGGATGGAATCCTTTTCAAATGTCATCTCGTCTGTGTAAATAAACTCCGCATCGTTTTTCTCAATCTCCTGCATGCACCTGAAAAGTGCTGCCGGATGTAACATATCATCATGATCGAACAACGCGATATAATTTCCGGTTGACATTCTGATACACTCATTGGTGTTCTCCGAAATTCCCTCATTTTTCTCCAGCTTGCGATATACGATACGGCTATCCTTTGCCGCATACTCCTCACAGATCCTGCCGACCTCCGCATGTTCCGCGTCACTGCCATCCGCCAGACAGAGTTCCCAGTTGCCATAGGTCTGTGCCTGTACGGATCCGATCATATCGCGTAAGAACTGCTCTGGTGTGTTATACAGTGGAACCATGATACTGAATTTCACATCTTTTGAAAATTTTGTATTTCTCTGTTCTTCCAGCTGCTCTTTGCTCAAAGTGATCTTCGCTATAAAGCGTTTGTTCCGCCGTTTGATCATAATCTTACTTAGCAGCTTGTTTTTCACCTTCCGCACGATGCTTCCGATCACTTCTTTTTTGCTGGTCTTGCAGATCAGAATGATCCTCACCTTGACATTGGCATACAGTCTGTACAGCGGCGCGATGAACTTCCATATTTTTTTCTTTTTCAGCCGTTTGATCCGGTCACTCTGCCCGGCATAAACCGGGTTGTGCAGATCATCTTCTGCTGCCATCTTTTCCTGCTCTACGATCTCCCACTCGTTCGCAAACAAGCGTACATCGTCAACCATTTTATCTTCCGCGGTTACTGCAGCATGATTTTCCTGTATCCAGTTTTCAACCTGATTATTTTCAAATGTCTTCATATTCCTGTTTCTCTAAATCCTATTTGATATTTGCAAGAATCTGCTGCGCAATATAAGCAAATCCCGCATCATTCGGGTGCGCGCCTACCGCACCGTTTGTAATCGTGTGCCATGCGCCATCTTCTCCATAAACAGATCCGCCTGTTCCTGCACGATATGCCGGATTTCCGGAGATCGGAGAAAGATCGATAAAGGTTGCCCCAAGTTCATTGCAGGCGTTGATCTGTGCCGCCGTTACTGTCGGATCCGGCCAGCAGAAAGAACTTACCACCATGATCTGTGCATTCGGTGCCTTTTCCTTTACATGCGCTACGATATTATAAAAGTCATTGTATAATGTTTCTTTTCCCGCAACAATGTTGTCGCCAAGCTGGATCGTTACCAGATCCACATCCGCGTTCAGATACGGATCCATCTCGCCCAGATGATTGTTCCGGTTGGTATCCTCTTCCCAGGATTTCAGATAATGGCAGCTTGCAGTAACATTTGCGTAATCCTGCTGTAATCCGCTTGTTACCAGATGGAAATAATCCTTATCCGGTGTAGTTGCTGCCATTCCCCAGTTGCCCCACCACAGACCTGCTACGATCGGATGTGCGGTCAGGGAGTTACCAAACGCGACATAATTGAATTTGCTCTGTAAGTTTACGCCTTCACAATAAGAAACTGTTTTTCCGGCGCCATTTCTTGCTGTAACGTTTACCCAGTAAGAACCGCTTGATACGTTCCAGGTTGCCTGTGTCGATGCCGACCAGTCAGAAATGGTTGTCCAGGTGTTGGTTGACAGGTCGTAGATCTGCCACATGAAATTCATATTTGTATCGCCACTTGTGTAGTTTACATTCAGATCTACCAAGTGACTGTGCTTGTTCATTGTAATTCCGTTGATTGCAATATAGTTCTTATCCTGGAGATTTACTCCCTGGCAGAAACTCTCTACCGTGCCCTTGCTTGTCCTCGCTGTGACATTTACCCAGTAGGAACCGCTTGTCACATTCCACGTTGTCCAGTTTGACTTGCTCCAGTTTGAAACTGTTGTCCAGCTTCCGGCATTTACATCATAGACCTGCCACATAAACTTCACATTGGAATCGCTGCTCTCGTAAGATACACCCATATCTACTTTGTTGTAATCCTGGATCATGCAGATTCCGTTTAAGTCTACATAATCTGTGGAATAGTTTTTCGTTGCCGCAAAGCAGATCGTATATGCCTTTACGTTTCCGTCAGCTGCTTTCGCCTGTACCTGCAACCAGTAATTGCCTTTTTTCGGTGTCCAGGTCGCCCAGTTTCCTCCGTTCCAGTCCGCAATGGTTTCCCATCCCTGGGTATCCAGATTGTAGGACTGCCAACGGAACTGTACCGAAGAACTTGCGGTGTCATAATTTACACCGACATCAATGGTATGTCCATGGTCAATATAGCAGATTCCGTTCAGTGCAAGATAATTATCGTTATAATCTCTCGGCGCGTAAAAGCAGATGGTGTAATCCGCTGTACGTCCGCTTGCGGTTCTTGCCTCCGCATGCAGCCAGTAATTTCCGGCTGTCGGTGTCCAGGTCGCCCAGTTTCCTCCATTCCAGTCCGCAATAACTGACCAGCTCTGGGTGTCCAGATTATATGCTTCCCAGCGGAAATCCACACTCTGTGCGTCTGTATCATACGCAACTCCGACATCTACGCCATTGTTTCTGATATTGTAGCAGATCCCGGTCAGATTCAGATAGCTGTCCGTTGCCTGTAATAATTCAGGCTCTACGTCTTCTTCCACGATCGGATTTTCCTCTTCCAGCTGCTGTTCCAATGCTTCTACTGCCGTTTCATTTTCCGTTTCTTCGTCCGGTACTGCTTCTGTCTCCTCTTCCGGGACCTGTGGAATTTCTTCCATCTCAGAAGATGGTTCTACCTCTCCCGGTTCGGTTGAAACTTCTGTTTCCGCTTCCACTGGTACTGGCATTTCTGTTGCCAGCGCCGATACCGGTGATATCGATGTAAACATCATCGTCGCCATCAGCGCCACAACAAATCGCTGCATTCTTTTTTTCATATCTTCTCTCCTATCTTTTGACTTCTATTGCAATCCACTTATTCAAGTGTCAGACAATACTTAGTAATTAAACCCGGTGATCCCGACTTTTCCGTCTTCCCCGGTTCCGATCGTAATATTGGGCTTTCCGCTTTCCCCGGACACCACATAGCCGGCATCATAAAGTTCCAGCGAATCAATATCCGTATTTTCGATCACATCGACCAGTTCCTCTGTAAGAACCTGATCCACATCCAGCGCCTCGAATTCCTCCTCACTCCGTACCGCGATCACATCCGGTATTCCGACATAACACGGATAGGCGACATACTGCGCCAGTTCTTCCATATTCCGATCCGCAACTGCTGTTTTTATCTGTGTGAGTACTTCCCGGTACTGCTCCTCAAGCTTATCGGTCTCTTCTTTCGGCAGATAAAATTCTGTTGTCTGTTCAGAAGCGTCTTCTATCACATACTCTGTCTCCGCTTCCTTCTCTGTCCGGACTTCCGTCCCCGTCTCTGCCTGTGTCTCTGTCTCCGGCTGCACGGGATCCTGTCTGTTTCCACATCCCACGACCCCGACACTGCACATGAGCATCAACGCCAATATCATTTTTCTTTTTATCAACTTTCCTGCTCTCCTGATTTCCTGTTATTGTGTCAGTCAGCATAGCTTAAAAATTGCTATACACCTAGAATATGATACTGCTAGTTGACTGACTTTGTCAATGTTCAATCCCATCCACCCGAAAAAAGCAACAGCCGCCACTACACATGCTCGTGATAGTGACGACTATTGCCTTTTCCTATTTCATTTTTATTTTGCAGCTGCCAGCAGTTTGCTGATGTAACCGTTTACAATGCTGTAGCCATAGTTCTTTGCCGTAGCCCATCCTTTTCCATATGGGTTTTCAGAAATACCAAGCCATTCCACATACGGAGCGCATCCTCTGGAAACATAGGAGAAACGCTTATCCACACACGGGTAGCTTAATGATGCGGTTGACGCATACGCCTTTAAATGCTGTACCTGGGCACGCACACCTTCACGCACGGAGGAAAAGCTGTCGCCGGTTGCTCCGTTTCCGGTAGCGCCAAGTCCTGCAAAATTATACTGCGTAATGCTCACATCTCCACCGAATGTAAGAAATCCTGTTTCTTTCATCGTCTGACAAAATGCTACTTCCGGCTTCACGCCTTCCGCCGTACACTCCTCCACATAGATCCGGCAGAAGTCCATAATCGTCGGTGCATCCGAATACATATAAAACGTCGGATAGATTGCCTTGGAGTTATAGTAGTTGATCATCTGCGTCAATGTCGTCCCGGAAGATCCCATAATGGCATATCCCATATTTAAGGTAACTCCCTGACAGAACGTTGCCGTGCTTCCCTTGCTGGTACGCGCGGTCACATAGATCCAGTAAGAACCGGAAGCCGGTTTCCAGGTTGTCCAGTTCGCGCCTGTCCAGGTTGTGATCGTTGTCCACTGGCTGGAGGACAGGTCGTAGATCTGCCACATAAACTGCACATTGGAATCATTGCTTTCATAAGATGCTCCGAGATCTACCTTTCCGGTTGACTGAACCACGCAGACACCGTTTACTTTGATATAGTCTGCAGAATAATCCTTCGTTGCCGCAAAGCAGATCGTGTACGCAGCCACTGTTCCGGAAGATGTTGTTGCCTGTGCCTGTAACCAGTAATTTCCGGCATGCGGTGTCCAGGTTGCCCAGTTTCCTCCATTCCAGTCCGCGATGGTCTCCCATCCGCCGGTATCCAGATTATATGCCTGCCAGCGGAATTTCACCTTCGGATCTCCCGAATCGTAAGCCACACCGACATCTATACTGTGATCTTTGATCTGATAACAGATTCCATTTAAGTTTACATAATCATTCGTATGATCTTCTGCCGCGTGGAAACAGATCGTATAATTCTTTGTCACGCCATCATTTGTCTTTGCTTCTACATACAGCCAGTAATCTCCGGCTTTTGCATACCAGGTTGTCCAGTTTCCGGCATACCAATCCGAAATACTTGACCATTCCTGTGTTTTCAGGTTATACGCCAGCCAACGGAACTGTACACTTGAAGCATCTGTCTCGTAAGCAACTCCAGCATCTATGCTGTGATCTTTGACCTGATAACAGATTCCGTTTAACGCCAGATAGCTCTTGCTGTAGTCTGTGTTATTCTGAAATCCGACCGTTGAAACTTTTGCAATGTTATTGCTGTCGATCGCGGAAACCTGGATCCAGTAAGTTCCCGGTGCCGGTTTCCATTTTACGCTGGATGCGGTTGTCCACTCAGAGATCAATCCCCAGCTGCCTTTATTTACATCATAGTAAGTGTAACGGAACTGAATACCGGATGCATTGGTCGTATAACCTACGTTTACCGTGAGCGCTCCCTTGGATTCCGTCGTTGTGATACTGTCGATCGACATGGATGCCTGTTTGGAAAGTCCAAAGTACTGTGCAATACCGGTCGCGTCCGCAACACCGACCCTCTTTAAGTTTGCATCCGATGAAAGGAAGCTTACATCTTTGCTGTTGGATAAAAACGCATGCTCTACGATGATTCCCGGAAATCCTTTGATCTTCGCATTCCGGATAATGGAATAGTAATCCGCCTTGCTTCCGTCCGGATAAGTAGTATCGTTCGCGTTTCTGATCTTGGTTCCGCGGTTTGTAAGTCCAAGTGCCGTCAGCTGGCTTAAAATCCTGGAGGCAAGCGCAGAGCCCTGGCTTCCAATCTGGCTGTTATAATTGCTGTTCGGATAATAGATTTCCACACCGGACGCCGATGTGCTGCTGGAGTTGTTGATATGGATACTCACGATCACATTTGCGCCCCAGTTTTTTGCCATTGTGGTTCTGTCATCCAGACTTACATAGGTATCGGTTGTTCTTGTCATATAGACTGTCACACCGTAATACTGCTCTAATTCCGCCTTGCAGTACTGTGCGATCTTTAAGTTCAGATCTTTTTCTTTTAAACCGCCTCCGGTTGTTCCGGAATCCGATCCGCCATGTCCCGGATCCAGTACAACAACCACATTTTTCGCTGTCAGCAGTGCCTCATCCGCACTCTGTGTGCTGACCGCTGACTCCGGTGTTCCCTCGCTTGCAGCGTCAATTGCCTCCGCGATGGAAGATTCCTGTACCTCATTTCCATTTTCATCAATGGAAACCACGCTGATCGCACCATCCAGATCGGATGCATCCTGCTCTGCAGCCGTGTCATCATCTGTCATGACAGCATCCGGATTTGTCTCAGTCTCCTGATTCACACCGTATTTCGCGTCAATCCCATTTGCCGCAAAATCCGCGTAAAATGTCTGTTTTCCGATTATATATGTAACGCCACTCAGCTGATATACCGAACGTTCGCTGGTATCTGAATAGCTCATGGAGAAAAGAACAGCTCCCGGTTTGATCGTACCTGCCGCAACCGTCTTCTCTTCTCCTGTTGTCACATTCTTATAAGAAAGTGTTGCACTGTCTACTGTCGTATCATCACTTCCAATGCTGACAACCACATTCTGTGTGCCCGGAGCCTCAATCTGCGCAGCATCGACAGTCAGATAATTGATACTTCCCGCCAGTAAGGTATCGGCTTCCTCCGTATCATCCTCTTCCTCAAGTGCTTCATCCTCTGCGTCCATCTGTTCTTCCATGGCTGCATTCTCTTCCGCTTCCGCCTCTACTGCTTCATATGCAGCTGCGTCCGATTCTACGGCCTGTTCTGTGTCCACCGGTGCCTCTGTCTGCTGTTCCGTGTCTACCGGCACCTCTGTTGCCGGCTGTTCCGTATCTCCCGATACCGGAACGTCTGTTGTTACTTCTGTCGCGCTTTCCGTGCTGCCGGTATATTCCGCCGCAAATGCATCAAGCGGCAGCATGGATGTACTTACCAGCAATGCCATACAAATGGCAGCCATGCGCTTTTTCAAGTTCTTCATCTGTTCTCCTCTCCTTAATTTTATTTCTGCTTTTTAGTTTACTCCACATCCCGGTATCCGTCAAATGGCAAACCTTTCCATGTGAAAAATTTTTTCTTAAATTTTTCTTAATATGATGTCTTCGGTTATTCTGCATCTGCTTTTTTACCACCCCATCTCATGAATTACATATTCTTTTAATTTGTAAATTGCATATAACGGAAGACTCCATACGTGTGTATCACCATCCATGTTATCCCCCACATTTTTCAAAGAAGTCTTAATTGCCATCCGAGGATGATATCTGTTGCAGAACAGGTGCAGACTCTTGGCTTTCGTATTATCCGCTGATTTTACCTCTATAGGAAGAAGTACTCCCTCATAATCTGTGATAAAGTCTATTTCCGCATCTGCTTTTGTTCTCCAGAAATAACTTTCGACTCCCATACATTTCAACTGTGTCATAATATAATTCTCTGTCAATGTCCCTTTAAAATGAATATAAGAAGCATCTCCCTCAAGAACAGTTCTATAGTTCACATTTGATTTTCTCCGAAGAAGCCCTACATCTGACATATAAACCTTAAAATACGTATTATCTGCCATTCCTGCTAACGGAAGTTCCGGTGTCGATACCAGATTCAGTTTATAGGCAATTCCCGCATTAACGATCCACTCCAACGCATCTTCCAAATCCTTTGCTCTCGCACCTTGCTTTACATGCGAAAAAATAAACTTATTATTATCTCTTGCTATCTGTGAAGGAATTGCGTCCCAGATCAACCGCACCTTCGTCGTAGTATCTGGTATCGTATGCTTACCAAAATCGTCAGCATAATCTTTAAGAATCCTGTCCTGAACTTCTTCCACCTCTTTGTAATCATGAGTATCTATCCAAGTCTGCACCGCTTCCGGCATGCCTCCGACAATATAATAATTCTTTAAATATTTCTCCAACGGCACAGTATACATTTCCGGAATTTCTCTTTCAAATGCCATTTTTTTTATTCCGTTAATGTATTTTTCTCCACCATCTGCAATCACGAACTCCTCAAAGCTCATTGGATACATTTCAACACGGTCTACCTTTCCTACCGGGAAGGATATACCTTCTTTTCGAAGTGCTACGCCAAGCAGGGAACCCGCAGCAATAACATGAAGTTCCGGCATGTTTTCACAAAAATACTTAAGTGACTGTATGGCACGCGGACAATCCTGGATCTCATCAAAAACAACCAATGTCCTGCCCGGAACGATCTTGTCTCCGTAAACCACATTCGCAAGCTCATCAACAATCCGCCCTACATCAAAATCAAAATCAAAAACAGACTGTAATCCAGTGTTTCCATCAAAATTAAAATATGCTGTATCCTCAAATTCTTTTTTTCCAAATTCTTTTATAATATAAGTCTTTCCACACTGCCGAACTCCTGTCAAAAGCAGGGGTTTTCTGTTTTTCTTCTCTTTCCATTTCAGTAATTCATTTAAAGTTTTTCGTTCCATACGCACCTCGTTCCCTGAATCTTTTATTTAGTGTAGCATAGTTGAACCGAAAAATCCATTTTGAATTGCATTTTTCAACCAAATAAGTGGTATTTTTTTGCGTTTTTCAACCGAAAAAGAGCAAAAATTAATAAAAATAAATAACCGTCCGACTTCAGGCAATGAAAAGCCTGAAATCCGACGGTTATTTTATTTCCTAATTCCAGTTTACCAGACTGTTGTAGTTCGGTACGATCTGCGACCACCCGCTCACGCCGATCACCGGTAAATATGGATCTGTATAGGAAGTCCCATTTGCCGTATCCATGTATTTGAATACGTTATATGCCGGTCGTTCCCTGCCCCCGGCTTCTTTTAGTCCGAGGTCAAGTCCCTCGTCATTCGGATCCGTCTCATAGGAACGGAAGATCACCGCATCGATCATATTATTAAACTGCGCCGCGTAAAACGTATACGCAAGTGCCGCCGCCTGATATTCTTCTCCTTCACGGCTGGTAAAGCCCTGCTCGGATAAGATGATCCTTGTTCCCGCGCCAAAATGGTTCTGCACATAATCCGTCAGCACATTTAGATTGACTGCGCTGATGTACTGCGCATTCTCATTGTTTGGCGTATATTTCGTATACTTCGGCAGCCACATCTTGGAGCTTGTCAGCACCGGTGGATACAGATGATACGCAATGTTCCAGTTCACCCCCGGCTGTCTCGCATTGACTGCCTGCCAGAACGCCGTCAGGTAATTCTTTGCCGCAATCCCTTTTCCTTTTTCGTTGCTCGTCCAGTTATGATCAAACGGGATATATGCCCGCGCCCCCGGATTTAAATTCTGAAGCGCATTATACAGCTGAATGAATGTCGCCGCATAGATTGACGCGTTTGTATTTAAGTCGAGTGTTCCACAGTAATTATAGGTATTCGGGATGTTTACTTCATTTCCCAGAATCCAGTTATCAATGTGGCAGTCCGCCTGTCCGTAACGCTGTGCCAGGAAGCAGAACGTTGCCGCCACCGTCGGATCATCCGGATTCATCGCGTAAAACTTATGCCCGGATTTTCTGCCGCCCGCATAGATCAGGTTCTGTTTTGTCTCATCCCACGGCATCAGAAGAATGATACTTACCGTAACTCCCATCTGATTTGCCTTTTTTACATACTCATCAATCCCGCCCGGATCCGTGAAATAGTAATCTGTTCCATTGTAATTAAAAGACCACTTGGTCGGCTCCTTTGAGACAAGCTGGTTGATCATGACATTGATCGCCGAATGCTTCACGCCAAGTCCCGTATCCGACAGCACACCTTCTGTCCCCTGCAGTCCCTTCTTGGAAGTCATGGTTACCGATGTATTCGGAAACTGTCCGATATAATGTCCATCCGTTTCATCCATGTGATAATACCATGCGCCATCCGTGATCAGCCCACGTGCGACCATGCCGTTCCAGTGGTAGAACACAACTCTCCCCCATGGATCATAGGAAAATCCATTGGTCATCAGCGTTCCATCCCCGTTCGCGTATCCGTAATCTCTTCCGTTTGCGAACTGAAACCAGCCATTTTGTTCCATGGCGCCATTCGCATTCAGATAGTAAGCACTGTTTCCGACAAACGTGATCTGATCCTTGTAAATATAACCGTTGGAATCAAAGTAACAGATGTAACCTACGCTCGAACAATACTGAAAACTCGTAAACACCTCATGACCGCTGGCGTCAAAATAGATGATATGCTCTCCATCCGGATGATAGGTCAGGCTGTCATGCATCGGTGAGCCGTCGCTCATCAGATAATAAGTATAGGTTCCATCAAAAAAGAACACATCTCTTGCTATGCTTCCGTCTTTTTTATAATAACGCGTGCCTGTCCAGCTTCCGCCGTCTGCCGGCAGACTGTAATAGCCAACGGTTCTTCCGCCTGTACCAAGCAGTTCACTCGTTTCATCGGTGGTTACCACTGCCTGCGCTTCTTCGGAGCCAACGCTTCTCTCCCAAACGGCAGAATCTGTTTCCGTCGATCCGCCTGTCTCTTTCTGTTCGTCTTCATCCTGATAATCCGATGTAAACAGCATGTCCTCTGTTTCATCCTCACTCAGTTCATCCGCCTCCGATGCCTGTTCTGCCTGCCGTACCTCAGCCGCCCCCGCCGGCGCGACATCCGCGAAGATCAGACCAACGCTCAATGCCAGTGCCAGACACCGTCTTACCTTTTTCATTCTCATTTATATGCTCCTTGCCTTCCTTCCCCATTCAAGCATTTTCCATTAAAATTATTAATATCTTTATTATATACCACCTGTTACTTGCGTGTAAACATTGAAGCAGCCTTTAATCGTGTAATAATTGCTGTACTCTTCTCTGAAAAGGTTTCAAAATTTCTTCAGAAGCTTTTGTAAAAAATGTTGCCATTACAGACGTGAGCACAAAAACAATTAACAATAATTTTATATGTAATGCCAATGGTGTTCTTCCTGTAACCATTTGAAATATACACCTTAAAATCAAAGAATGCCATAGATAAAATTGAAACGATATTCCAGAAAACCATGAAATGATACGATTGATCCACTTTATAATTCTTGTTTCATTTTTTACTTCTATGTTTTGTAATATCAATAAACTCACTGAAAACAAATAAACTGAAGGAAAAACATACTGATACACAAACATATATTCTATTCTCCCCAAATCTGCTTCCAAGTATAAATAGCAATTTAATAATATAGCAACTATAAATATCCCCCAGGCAATTATATGCTTACTCATTTTCTTCTCCGGCTTTTTGACATAGTTTAAAACTATCCCTCCAATAAACAAATCCAGATTTGCAGGTGAAAATGTATAAACTCTATTGTACCAATTTACACCAGATTTATAAAGAATTACTCTAACTACTACCCCCACTGCCAAAAGCAATATCCAAAAATATCCAAAAAAGTTTGCATTGTTCTTCATTACTGTCTTTATTTTTTCCAGTAAAAAGACGATTCCCGGCACAATAAGATACATCTGCATTAATGAAGATACATACCACGTTGCCCCTATACCATCAAGTCCCGGAACTCCATTATATGTAAATGTCATCATTCTTAAAAGAACATATTTATCACTAAAAATAAAATCTGGATATAAAAGTGTGCAACACAAAAATACAAAAAAATACGTCGGTATTCCAATTTTTATAAATCTAAGTATATAGTATCTCAGAATTCCTCTCATGTTTAACGTATATTTATTCTCCGCGAATCCCTTCCCCGCAAAATATCCTGAAAGAATAAAAAATATCCATACTCCCGCCCATGCCGGTGCTTTAAATATAAATAATCGTCTAAAATACTCATTCAAATCCACACCCACTTTTTGTGATGTAAATATCAGCGTATGCAACATGAATACCATTAATGTAGCAATTACTCTAACATAATCTAATGTATTTATCTTTCTCGCTTTTTCCATAAATTTCCTCCATTTTATCTGCCACTTTATCCGCTTAATCCTGTTCTTCCTTTTCCTGCAACATTTTTGATACTATATTGTTGCGCGTTCCACCTTCTTCCAAAATCTGCTCATAAAATCTGTTATTCTCTCCTGATTGTCCAAATACAACTCTATACATTTCGTTTACAAATTCTTCATCATCCATCTTGTCAAACATCATTGTATACTCATCATAAACCGTCTGATATACTTGTTCCCATGTCATATTTCCAAATACTACAGCCTTAGTCATGTCCAATTTCGCAGTCTGAACTTTCTCATCTTGTTCATTTGGTTCTTCACCTGTTCCCAGATTATACAAACGTTCCACATAGTCCCAAGCAGATTTATAATCATACAACGCCTGATCAACAAAATCTTTTCGGATATCCGCTCGTGCCACAAGCTCTATCAGCTTGTCATACTCTTCTTCTGTACACTGCAAGTAATCATTTATAAAGCAGCTCTCCGAAATCCCGACCGTATTAAAATATGCTTTATATGCTTCTCTTGCCGCCGCGATATGACGCTGCAACAACTCGGAATCACTGTCATCCGCCACATCTACCGTATTTAAAAGAATTTCTTTTTCCACACTCTGCGAAACGTTCTGCCATATACTCCATTCCGCATTGTTATACGCACTGTCACATTCCTGCGCAGTATAATCAGAAAAATCACTGTGCCATTTTCCAATTATTTCGACTGGAGTTAATTTAAAGGTAATCACATGTCCTGCATTATCACCTGCCATCATATAATCCTCGGGGATTTTGCATGCCACTTCAACCGTATCGCCAATTTGTGTATCCACCAAAGCATCTACTATCCCATCCAACAGCTTTCCATCTTGAACCACAATATTTTCATAAATATGACCTGATGCATTTCCAAGATAATCAATGCCAATCTCTTTTCCGTCTTCATCATAAGCATAAATATCAAGATCGATCACATCATTTTCCTGTACTCTGGATCGCTCGGTATCCTCCAATTCCGTAATGCTTCCCTGTGACAGCCGGTTCCAGTCCAGTCTGTCGTTAATCCGCATCTGCCCCCACTGCTGTTTCTCTATCGCGTCTACGACCATCTCTTTACAGCTTTCTTCCGAAAACTCACTTCCTGTCTGCTCGTTTTTCAATGCATCCAGATACTCTCCTAAAGACGCAACACCATAGGAATCTTTTTTTATCATATTATAATAATCAATCGTTCCTCCATATGCTGAAACCTGTTCTTCCTCCGGCAGATAAAAGTATTTGGAAAGAAGATTTACATTTTCTTCCCTGTTATCCTCATAATACGGGATAAAATAGAGCATTGCACGGTCACTCATTTTGTCTGAAACGACACAGTCTTCCTCTTTATACGGAAGCATTCCCAGCAAGGATTCAATGGACAGCGATCGGATCGTTGCATTCTCATCATTAAATACCCGCTTTCCATGCACTGCATCCCAGGTGATTGGATAGGCACTTCCATTTCCATTCAAATGTGTTGCAACCGATCCTTTTCTTGTCATAATGACCTGCATATCCTCATCATAATTTACCTGTCTTAGCATTTTATCAAATGCCTTATCCAGCCAGCTGTACTGATAATTACATACCAGTCCATCCCCATAATAGTCAAATCCCAGTGATGAAAACAGCATTTTATGCCCATTTCCAATATCTGCTGTACCAAAAACAGCTTCCGACACCAGATCGATACACCAGAACGACTGCACGAGCAGTAAAAGAACTGTCACTGCACGCACAACCACCCCGGTCTTTTTCCATTTCATCTGAACTGCCGCTTCGTAAACCACACATACCGTAATCAAGGTAAGTGCAAGCGCAAACATAATATTGTATCTTTCCAGTGTATATGTCACATAAAGAAGACCAAACGCCACAAACGCAAGCATTGCCCCTATGATTCCCATCATCTTACGAAGTACATCGCTTTTCTTTTTACGCACCAGTAAAAAGATAAGCGCCACCAGCAAAGCAATCGTCATAATCCATGCGAAATTCATGATAAAATACTGTTCCAGCTTATAGCATATATATTTCGGCTGAATTCCGAAACAATTTATTCCACTGGATGACCACGCCATCGTTGATGTTGCTCTTTTACTCTGTACCCAGCCGGATATCGATCCAAGCCGTATTACCATACACGCATAAACCGCGCCCGCAAAAAAGGCTGCCCATGTACCGGTATATTGAAAACATGCAGCAATGCGTTCCCGAATCCCACGTTTTGTTCTAAGAAACCGAATCAAAATCTGGAATCCAAAATAACCGACTACCACTACAACACCAGTTTCCTTGGTCTGGCTCAGTAAAACGGCACAAAAACCAAGCAGCACATACCATTTCCGATACTCTGCATATATGATATAAATAAATAATACCGCCAACAGATAATCTACATTTACATAGGCAAATGTTCCAAGGAAAATCGGTGTACACGAAACAAGGAAAGCCAGTACCGCCGCCGTTTTCCTGTCACATTTCAGCCAGTAATTTTTCAAAAGATCATATATCGCGTATACCGCAAGCAATGTAAAGATCATATTTACGACAAAGATTCCTCTGCCGGTCTGCGGAGAAAAAAATTCTCCGATTCCCATCAGGAAAGAAAATCCCAGATTGGAATGCGTACACAAACGGAAATTATCCAGAAAACTTTTTAATGAAAATTCATAGCTCGCGCAGGCTCTTCCCAGACTCCGGTAATATTCACCGGCATCCCATTTCTGCAAAGTACCATACATCGGAAGGCGCACTGCCATTGCGAGAAGCAAAAGAATCACCGGCTCTTTTTTCTCTGTTATCACTTTTTTGATATTCCAGGTTCCCGTCTGTTCCTTTTTTGTCTGCCGGAGCAGATACCAAAGGAAAAGTAGTGTAATGCCACAGATCAGCACGACCTTTACGGTATGTACTGCCGTTCTCTCCACTTCCACTGCCGAAGAGAAATAAGCGCCAAAATTGAATGCAGCGATCAGCGCAAGCACGACCCATATCTGCCATAACGTTCTTTTATCTGTTATCTTTTTACCAAACTTTTTCCAGCCATCAAAAAATGTAATATAAAAAATCGTTATCCCAAGTAATACACACACCATCCAGAACATAAGCGTCTGTATTTTATTAAAATCGCTCTGATAAAAATAATTGATACAAAGCACGGTTTCTTCCTGCGTTCCATCGTAAAAAAATTCTGTGCTGGACTCTGCATTTTCCCCTTGCTCTTCTGTGCCAAATTTAATATTTCTGTCTGATGAGAGTCCTATCTGAACATAATACCCGGAGCCGGAATTCACTTTACAGTCAGTTCTTATATAATTGAAACTGTCTTTATCCAGAGATTCGAGCGGTACTTCTTTACGCACCAGCTCATTTCCGCCCTGTTCCCCGATGATAAGTTCTAAACTGCCATCCTGTTCATATCCTACATCCGTCAGATAGATCTCTACTCCCGCTAATTTCTTATCCTGCGCGACAAAATTCTGTGTAATATAATCATTTTCGGACAGAGAATATTCCTGTGCAATCTCACCGGTTCCTTTATCCTGGATACTGTTTCCCCAGAACAGGTTTAGCGGCCATGCTGCCACCATGAATGCCACCAGCACTATTATTCCAAATCCCGCTATGATCTTTTGCCCCTTACTGATTTTTTTCATTTTTTTCCTTTCCGTGTTCCTTATATTTGTAAGAAAGGCTTTTCATGTAAAACACAAAAAGCCTCTCCCTCATCTTAAAAATATTTTTTCAGTTCCATGCAGTTCTCTGCTATTCCAATATGATCTAAGGCTTCTATCTCTTTTTCGGATTTAAAGCCAAATCCATATAAAACACCTATAAATTTCAATCCGGCTTCTTTTGCTCCAACCGCGTCATTTAAACTGTCTCCGATCATTACTGTTTCCTGCGGCGGAACTGCAAGATCCCTTATGCACAAATTCACAACATCCGCTTTTGTCAGTTTCCCGTCTACATCAGAGCCATGGATCACATCAAAGAATCTGGCTAATCCCTTTTTCTCCAGTAAACTCTGCGCCTGATCCTCTCTTTTGTATGTGGCAACACCTAACAGATATCCCTTTTGTCTTAACTCATCAAGCAACTCTGTCAATCCCGGATACGCCTCTGCCTTATACAGATCTTCCCTGCCATAATTTTGCCGGAAACACTCCATTGCCGTTCCTGCAAGTTCATCCGAGATTCCATAGACCTCTGCCATTTTTTTCCTAATCGGAGGACCGATGAATTCCTCTAACGCATCTTCCGAAAGTGACTGAAAACCCATTTTTTCAATCGTGTATTTTACACTGCTCAAAACCCCCGGTGAAGTATCCAAAAGTGTTCCATCCAGGTCAAATAACACTGCTTTTATCTTATTCATTGCCATCCTCAAAATTAATTCTTTCTTCCTCAATAACCAACGGTCTGTTCATCACACGAACATTAATGCTCATTATGTATTCTCCGATCAGCCCTATAAAGAACAACTGAACCGCTCCAAGGAAAAATACGCCGATCAGCATCGGAGCCATTCCCACTGTAAACTGATGCCAGTGCGTCAGCTTCATGATGAGATAAAACAGACCTATAATAAAACTGATACCTCCGATGATAATCCCAATAAAGCTGCATAACCGGAGCCCGATCTTTGTATAAGATGTAATGCTGAGCATAGCCGCATCATATAATCTCAAAAAATTATTGCTCGTTTTTCCTGCCCGTCTTTTTGGCTGCTCATACTCTATCTCTTTTCTCTTATAACCGAGTTCAGCCACGATTCCCCGTAAAAACGGTGTCGGATCTTTCAAATCTCTGAGCACATTTATAAACTCTTTATCGTAGAGTCCGGATCCTGTAAAATGTTCGATCTGATCTACTTCTGAAAACTTTTTGATAAATTTGTAATACATGCTTCTAAACCAGTATAAGAGCTTATTCTCCTTACTGCTGGTCTTGATTCCAATAACGATCTTATATCCTTTTTCCCATTCGGCAACATACTTTGGAATCATCTCTACCGGATCCTGGAAATCGCAAACCATAGAAATGGTACAATCACCGGTTGTCTGAAGCATACCATAGTAAGGTGAATTAAACTGCCCAAAGTTCTTCGCATTAAAGATCGCCTTTATATGTTTATCTTCTTCGCACATCCTGCGGAGAATTTCTCTGGTTTTATCCTGTGAATCATTATCGATAAACAAAATCTCATAATCATAATTAGATAACTGGGTCTTAAACACATCAATAATTGCCTTGCTTATCGGCTCTACATTTTCCTCTTCATTGTAGCAGGGAATCATTACACTAATTTTTTTCATTTCCATCTTCCTATCGTACAAATTTAAACTCAATATTATTCATTATATATAAATCTCCACCTTTTAGCAAGATGATTCTTTTTTCAACATTTTTCCTGCATGAATCACCATCGCCACCAAAATATATAAAAATATTCCGCCAACGATAAAAAATGGTATTCTGCGCACCATATCCCATTTATTTACAATCTCTGGCACTTCCGACGCATCTCTAAAAGTCAGTCTTCCATCTTCTGTTTTCCAATAAACGCCATCCATCTTCCGGTATTTTGCCATTTTCCCGAGATCATAGACATTGCGATTCAAGGTATCTGCAAATTTCTGGCTGTTTATATCATCTGGTGAAACCACTTCTATATCTACAATGTTTCCCCAAAATTCCTCTGACACACCATCCTTTATCGCGTAACACTTTTCAATATTAAGCGCTGTGTATGCGCATATTCCGCCCGCAACTGGTGCATCCACCTCTCCCACATTCCAGCAATTTGCGACATTTCCAGCAAAACTGTCCACAATTCCGGACGCTCTCGTCGTCCCATGCAATGCAGCTTTGTTGTAACAGTTTATGATATTGCCATTATTTCCCTCGGACATACATGCGATACTTCCAACACAATTTCCCGAAATAGAACCAGACTCAATCCCAAGATTTTTTACAGTTCCGCCCAATACACCAAAAAGCCCGACATTATTCTCACTGTCTATCACTAAATTATTAATATAATGTCCTGCTCCATTATATTCTCCATAAAAGTAATTTTCTGTTCCAAATCTTCCGATTGGAATCCACTCTGCATTTTCCGGTATGTCTATATTTACAGTCTGCTCCACATACTGTTCTGCGAAATCCATTCCCATATTAACTTCTGCCGCAAACACACATAAATCATCATAGGATTGAACCAGATACGGTTTTTCCTTGCTTCCGGCTCCTTCCAACGGTATCTCCTGCTCCATCAGGCCACTCTGTGAAAATCCACATTTCCCGGCTTTCATTTCCCATAGTTTCAGATCTCTTACCTCATTTTCCTCTAACAGCAGAGAAACTTTATATAATTGTTTATTAAACGCCTGCTCAAAGTCCTCTGTATCGATCCGCGCAGCCTCTATACTCTGATTGCCTGTTTCATCGGCGACTCCCTGTTCCCCGATCAGCTTTTCCTGATCTGAAAAACAGTACGATACGTCCTTCGCACAATATCCGACTATCCCGCTTATATCTCCACCCGAATAGTTTCCTTCCGTCCAACATCCTATCACGTTTCCAGAAAAATCGTCCACAATGCCGCCGACCCGGTTTCCATCCAAATCCAATCTGCTGTAACAGTTTACGATATAAGAGGTATCATCCACAGAATGATTTGCAAATGAAGCGACACAATTTCCTTTGATTTTTCCATCTTCAAGACCCAGATTATAAACAGAGCCTCCCAGCACATTAAACATCGCCGCGTCATTTTCTTCTTCCATATTAAGGTTTTTGATCACATGCCCTCCTCCATCATAGAGTCCGCAGAAATAAGCTTCTTCCTCCATGTTTCCGATTGCGACCCACGCATCCTCTCCCAGATCAATATCTTCTGTCTGTAAGAAATATCTGCCCTTGTAAGTCTTCCCCTGCTCATTGACTCCATCACGCAGATTTAACAGATCGGTCTCATTTTGAATCAAATAGGGACTTTCTTTCGTTCCATTTCCCTCAAAATTTTTTGTTTTATCCTTCGCATAGACATGTCCCGGCAATACCAGTAAAACGATTGCCATCATAATTCCTACTTTATACTTTTGCATATGTTCTATTCCTCATTCAATTCTTCCTGCTTCACCAAAACCATCTTGCTCAATTTCTGGATCCGTTTATAATACTCTTCCTCCGAAATTCCAAAATACTGCGTCAGCATTTCTTCAAACGATTCCCCTGCTTTTCTCGCATAAGTATGATAATAGTTATCCACATCATTTAATACCGCAGACACTTCATCGTCATTCTCATAAATATCCCAGTACCGGAATGCATATTCCTCTGCACTGCTTTCTTTCTGTAATGCAACCTGCTCCTGCCGGTTCGTTTCCATATCTTCCGCAATCCCGACGATCTGTAACGGTTCAAGAACAAAAGTGAGCTCTTTTCCCTGATATTTACCTGCACTCGGATAGTGATCCGGGACTTTGCAATTTACTTCAATCTGCTCTCCGATCCTTTTGCCGATCATTTCCTGTTCCAACTCCGGCAGGTACAAATTACTGCCGATACACATTGTGATCCTGTTGTTGTCATAATTTCCGACATAATTGATCGGAACTTCTTTTCCCTTATAAAACGCAGAACATGTCACATCTACAATATCATTCTTTTGTATCACATCTCTGTTCTCCGTCATTTCCACCTGATTCCAGATTACAGTCTCTTTATCATCATAAGCGGTCTTACTTTTTCCATCCCCAAGATCATTCAGAGAAAACCCTTCATAATCATCCTTTTTTGTCAGTTCATAACATCTGACCTTCCACTGTCCCTTTTTTATTTCCACACATTCTCCAATATAATACAATTCGGACAGTTCCGCCAGTTTTTCATCCTCATCTTCCTGATAATATGGTATGAAGTAGACTATTCCCTTATCCGACAGATTATCTGCATTTTTTACCCCACTATAACTGTAAGGCAGCTTTCCAAAAATTTCCTCACTTCCAATAATATTTATATTGATAAGATCTGACTGAATCTCGTCACTGTCTGTCATTTCTCTCTTTTTACTGTCTCTGTTCCACTTAACTATATACCTTTCTCCATTTCCATTCAACTGCGTTCCTGCTGCCTGTGTCCCCGGATTTATGATCTGCATCTTCTCACTGTAACCCACCTCAGAAAACATCTTGTCTAAAATCCCGTCCAGCCCCAGATACTGGGCATTATAAACAAGTCCGTCACCAAAATAGTTTTCGTTGTTCGTAGTCTGCAAAATGAATCCGTTTCCGGTATCCAGCTTTTTAAACACCAAGTTTGAAACCGGATCGATCGAGTACCCGGTCTGTAAAATTTCTATCCCTGCAAACACAAGAAACAGTGTCTTTGATACTCTATGATCCACTTCCCGCAGCGCATGAGAGATAATGATGAGACTCAACACTGTTATGATCTGTACCGTAAATACATGATACCGGTACAAGGCGGATGTAATATACACACAAAAGAAAGCAATATATGCAAATGCTGCTCCAAAGAGTGCTATTGCCGAATCATTCAGCTTTATCTTTGTTTTTTTTCTCCATAAATACAGGCTCAGACATACGGCGGCTCCTACCAACAGCCATGTGAAATTTAACGAAAAGATCTGTTTGAGTACACATAGAATATACTTCCATTCCACTCCGAAATAATTTGTTTTTACAGATCCGTTCTTTGCGCTTTTTAAAGTATCCGCAATCTTCGTCTGACCTGCCCAGGCAAACAGACTTCCCTGATATACCGCATACAGGATATAGACTACGATCCCGCCCAATAAAACTCTTATCCTGCTATCCCAAAAGAGCATTCGGATCCTATTTGTGATCGCTGTTTTTCCCGCAAAAAATACCTTAAACGCCAATACCATATAATACCCTGCAACTACGATAACTGCCGGTTCTTTTGTCATCAACAGTACACACAGCCAGAAAAACATCAGGACATATCTTTTTTTATACTCTTCATAAACGAAAAAGATAAAAAATATAAATATAAGATAATCTACGTTGAAATAAGAACATGTACCTAAAAATAACGGTACAAACGAGATTATTAATGTTGCCGCCAATGCTTCTTTCTCATTGAAATCTGTCCAGTAATTCTGCAGCAGCTGATAGACGCACAACAAGGCTGCCACCGTCAGTATAAGAATGACCGCAAATACTCCTTTTCCCTCTCTCGGATCCAGAAATTCACCCATAGCATAAAAAAAGGACGCACCCAATGTCGGGTGTGCCACCAATCTGAAATTATCATAGAACGACCGGAAAGAGAAATCAAATTTTTCACATGCAGTTCCAAGCTGATAGTAATACTGTCCTGCATCCCAACGCTGAATATGATCAAACAGCGGAATTCTGCACAGGATTACAACAGCTGAGATAAAAATGGGATTTCTGTTTTCACTGATTGCCTTTTTTAAATCTGGCTTTGTCCTTCCCCAAAATAAAACGCAAAAGAAAATAGTTATCCCCCAGATAAGAAAAACATAGCCTTTTCTGCTTTTTTCCTCCATAACCGGGGAAACCCATGCTGAGAACAAAAATAATGACCAGAACAACATAATGACCGTAATCTGCTTTATCCATTTTTCCAATTTTGTTTTCATCATTCTCTCCATTATTTCAACTCTACTCTTTTTCTCACAATACCAACGATCAAAAACAGGGCAAAACATATGCTGAGCACTAACATCAGTAACAGGTACAGTACCGAAGCTCCGAAAATCTCATATTCCGCCACGATTTTATCCGATAAAAGAAACGCAAGCACTGAAACAACCGTATATCCGACCAATAAACTCTTCTGATATCTGATTATTGTAATAACTGTACTAAACAGTCCCGATATTCCAAGCAACCCTCCACCAAGCAATAATATGATCAGTTCCATCTTATAATCTGACAGATCAGTATTATATAACACCGACAAAACCGGAATACCTATCAGCCATGCTCCCGCAACGCAAACTCCGGTAAGTCCCAGGACAATAAAGAGCTGCCTTATTACTCTTTTACAAAAATCCAAAATTTTACTCTCATTCCACAAAATCGACATTTCCCGGATCACCGGATTAAAAATGATGCCATTTAATAAACTGATCACCAAAACCGGCATGGAAATAAAGCCATAACATGCCTGTAATTCATCCGACAGCAACGCATCTATTGCATATTTGGGCGCGTTACTGATATATATGGACAAAAAAGCTCCAAAAAACAACGGAAAACAATCGATCAACAGCCGCTTCACCTGATGCCAGTCAGCCGGATTTCTTTCCCCTTTAAAAGGCTCTATCGTTATCTTCAAAACATAAAACAACATGACATAGGATAACAGGATAGAAACCATGAGCGTTCCCAGTAAATCTTTTGATATCACGAGCATCACAAGAAACACGACCGTTGAAAAGCTGACTCTCAGTGTAATTGCCTTTGCCGCAATATCCAGTCTTCCCATCTGCTGATATCTTCCAAAAAATATATCCTCCACAACGTCTACACTTTTAAATACGCACATCAGAAAAATAATACTCATTTTTCTTACAGTATATCCATTGGCTCCAGATACCCATAAAACATAGACCGCGACCAGCAAAAGCATAAGGACGGTGGTTACTACCCTTGACATAAGATAGTCCTTAAACGTATATCTCTCCTTTGGATCCGACGCCTGAAAATATCGCATTCCATATTTTCCGATTGTAAAAAACAGATTCGCATTTGCGTACGCGATCGTAAAAATTCCTGCCTCACTAAGATCACATATGCGCGTCAGCACCATTAATATGATCACCGACTGAAATGCAAGCAGGAAACTGCCTGCCATGTTCCATATATAACTATCTCTAACTGGATTTTTGCTCTGATTTAAAAATGTTTCCATATCTTCCACTTTTCTCTTTTATCAAAATTATGATGCAACCTGTTGCCGCCATCATCACACATATAATTTTTACCACTGTCACATCACTTCCCAAATACAGTAAAACTGCCATGAGCCCCTGAAAAATAATGCATAATATTTTTTCAACTGTAGTCCGTTCCTCATAAACGCAATCTATGATTAACGGTACAAGCAAACAGGACAGCGCATATTCGCGGCTTCCATAAAATATAATATTGACCAGCAATGATACACATACTGTTTTCTCCCAATCATTCCCACACTTTAGCGGAATAACCATTAGCAGAACTCCAAACGCGAAAAACAAAATGCCCCATCCGTCAAACACCTCATGCGAAAGGACCAACACATAATCTTCCAGTCCACTCAACCCACCAGCTATCATGCAGCTAAGTCCTGTGATAACCACTGCGTAAACAACCGTTCTTATCCGTTTTTTCCAGTCTTTCAAAAGGAAGATGTATAACAGCAGCGATACCTGTAAACCGGCCGCTATCCCAAGACATCCATAGGAAATTTCTTCTAACGCCTTATTCTCTGACTGGTAATTATCCAAAAAGATCATCAAAAAAATCAAGGTAAGAAATCCCATTCCCCCGTCATTTATAATCGTAAAACCAGGAAGCGAAAAGAGGAAATCAAGCAAGATCCATGTAATGTATACTTTTTTACGGCTTAATACCGTAAGACACGCAAATATCGCGAAACACAGAAACATAAAACCCACACATACAATATTGGCCTGCTGTGTAAACCGGAAGTCCTCAACCGGTAACCCGATAAGGTAGGACGGCATCGCAAAACTTAATACTTTATATACCAGCATTGCAAGCGGCATCCCTAAATATTCCACCTCTGTCTGTCCTGTTCTGGCATTCTGTATCCTAGCAAAAAATGAATAAAAAATCGAATTTTCACTCATTCCGAACGCTTTTTGTATGTATTGTCCATCGCTCAGCGCCATCATGACCAATATAAATGCCGATAAGCAAAACATGATCATACCGACGACTACTTTGCCTGCTCTTTCATATGTAAATTTCATTTCACATATCCTTTTCTATATCTCTGAATTTTTTCTCGCTGTCGCAACTGTAAATCTTCTAAATACTACTTCCCGCAAAAAATCTGCTGTTTTCGGAAACTTTTCATGCATTCTGATATATGCTTTCGTATAAAACGGCACTCTTATTTTCTGACGCTCTCTGTCCATATAATAAGAATGTATCTGTTTCATCAGCTCTTCACTTCCCGTTTCCCGTAAAATTGCTTTCTTTGCAAATTCGATCAATACCGGTTTTATCGCAGAGAGGTCTACTGCTTCCGGGTACCAGTTAATCTGGTCAAATTTATCCGGTGTATAAAATGGCAGATACTTATCGATCCAGCCATATCTGTCATCAAAATAGTTTCTCGCCAGGATCACTGGTATCCCCATTCCGAGACATGGACCTGCGCAATGCAGTCTGGATGTCACCACCAATGTTGCTTCATCCCGGTACCGGTCAAGCAATTTTCTTGCTACACCTTCCACACGTTCAATCTCTTCTTCCACATCACATTCTGTATTGATTGGAATTTCCTGTGTGATATAGCTTACATTTTCTCTCAGCTCTTCCGGCATATATTTTTCAATTCCCTTAGGCGCATCCACCAAAAACACATGTGTTTTTTTAGGAGTTGTTTTGCGTTCCGGCAACGTGATCGTCATACACCCCGTCAAATAAGCCGGCACATTCTTTTTCTTCATTTTTTTATATGTTTTCTCATCCCTGCAGCAAACCGGGCTATACTCATTATATGTCGCAATATGCTTAGGTGTATAAAGTGCCTTGGATGTACAGTTATATCCTAAAAATACCGGTCTTATTTTCTCCGGCAGGGGAAAGATCTCAATCCCCTTGATATAACCAAACCACCCCTGCATAGGTAATGTCAGTTCTTCCCCTTCATATTTATACAATTCGGATCTGTTGATCGTCACAATGTCTTCTTCTTTGATCTGTAATTCCTTGTAAATATTATCTATTGCAAACGTCTGAAAATAATCGCCCAGATTTGCGTACTGAACCACTGACATTTGCTTATTATTCTTCCCATATACTAAACGTGCATATTTCATATTACTATAACTCCACCATTTTCATCCTATTTCATTTTTATTTTCTTACCTACCAAGCAGATCATTCTTATTAATCCATCAAAGATCAGCATCATCTCCATTAGGATTATGGCAACACTCTCGGTCAATGTGAATAGATTTATCCTGACTTCTCCGTCCAGCGCTGGCAGTATATTCTGTCCTCCAAAAAACATTGGCGCAAACAGCAGTACAAACAGCAGAATATACGCCATGTTTTCATGTGTTATCCCCGGTTTTGTATTTAAAAACATAATCAGTGCCGGAACCAAGATCAAAATCCCGTAACTTCCGCTGAACGTTGGATAAGACAATGTCAGTAACGAGAGTAAAGTAACTGCTTTCCATTCTTCCTGTACAAAAAGCGACATCACAAAACCCAAAATCAGAAAAATATAATTGAAACAAGTTCCTACCCTTCGTATATTGCCACCATAATGAAACAGATCTCCCACAATATTGATCGTATTTGTGATATCTATCTTAAATCCCAAACCACTGTCATTAAAAATAGATGTTGTATTAAATATGTTCTGGAGCATCAATACTACACCATGCAAACCTCCAAACACAAAAAAAGGGACAAAAAACACAACTATCCCACACCCAATACATCCCCATATTTTTTTTGCACTTTTTTCGCGTAACAATAAGATTCCCAAAAAGACAGGGTATATTTTCAGCGCCACCGCAGCTGACAGCGCTACAAACGCCAGCACCCTCATAAAAACACTTTCATGGTCTTTGAATAATATAAAAACATAAACACATATTACACTAACCATCACCAGATTTGCCTTTGAGATCTCACGGACATACGGTGCACTGAGCAGAATTGTCAGTACCAGACAGAGCTTTTCCGCTCTGGTTCCCTGAAACTGATAACAGATCAGGGAAATAAACAGTGTTACTGTAAACAGTAAGAACCACATGATTACCAGCATTCCTATCTGGCTGTCTCTCATCGCATTGATTCCATCCATATAGGATTCCAGAGAAAACATCTTACTTAAAAGTAAACATATTATGTTCGCTCCCGGTGGATATATCACGCCTTCCTCGTAAGGCATTCCGGCATAATTATGAAAAATACTCGTTATGAGATCCCAATAATGATTGTTCATATTTGGGATCAGCATATCATATATCGCGTTTCCATTTGACACAAAGATGTTTACAATACCAGCCAGGATAAATCCCAACATGGCTACAAAGTATATATGTAATATTTTTACATCACTGCTCAATTTTTTCCCATTCAACGAAAATTTTTCAAATATAAGCTTTTTCGGCTTCAAAATCATAATTCAACCCAATCTGTACTACTTCATTTACTTCTTCGTTTTACAATATTTAATCAGTTCATCCTGTCTGACTGCATCCAGATCCAGTTCATCCAGATGTGAGAGATAATACTGATACAGTTCTCTTATTCCATCTTCATAGGATGTAAATTCAAATTCTGTTCCGATATTTTTCCGCAGTCTTGTATTGTCCGCAGTATACTGAAAATTCAGGCCGTCATTCTTTACAATGATCTCACTTTCGTGATCACCACATGTATTGATGATCTTTGCGATCGATACCAGATCAATCGGTTCTGTCGGCGTAATATTAAATTCCTGATACGCAAAATCTTTTTCTATCATCGCATCGATGATCCGCAAAAAATCGCCCAGATACAGGTAGTCAAAAACCACATTCTGGTTAATTACGATCGGCATGTTCAGGATATTTTTTAAGATGGCATTGGAAATAAATTTAAACGTGTAATCCTCTTTCTGTCCATACAAACCAAAAATGATCGGATTATAAATATTCTTTGCGCCCTTTGCCTGAATGTACTTTGACATCACATACTTGCTATATCCATAGTCATCCTTCGGGATCACATCTCCGATTGTTTCTTCCTTGACCTTTATCAGATCCCTGGCTTTATTGTACTGTGCGCCACTTCCAAAATTGATCATCTTCATATCCGGAGTCAAACATCTTTCAATGTTAAAAAACATTTTTAAGTTATTTCCGATAACACTGGCTGTCTGCACATCATATCCGGTCTTTCTCGACCCACCCTGGTTTGCGCAGTTTATCACGACCTCGATCTTCTGCTCCTTTAAGAATTCTTGCACTGCGATCTCATCCAGAAGATCTATTTCATTTCTCGTAATTGCAAATACTGTATGCTTTCCCGTCAAATGTTCCACGAGGTTTTTTCCAACAAAACCCCGTGCTCCTAAAATTGCGATTCTACTCATCCAATACCTCTTCCGTACTACTGTAATTTATTAGCCTCATATTCATCTCTGTCCAGGAACGGGAACATATCATCCAGTGGCGGTGATACGATCTTTCCACTCGGCAGTACCTTAGAAGAAAGCTTCGGCGCAAAATACTGTGTTTCATCCAGAACAGCTTCACATAAAACCGGTCCGTCCGCATTCAATACCTCTTCCAGTTTTGCCTCGATCCCATCCAGAGAATCAATTTTAAAATATGTAAATCCAAAGGTGTCTGCCAGTTTATCAAACGGTGGGAAATTCACCCCGTTTCCATCGCAAACGCCGATCAGTCCATCTTTAAAAAGATTATTCTGTGTTTGACGTATGGAATGATACCCATTATTATTCAACACAAAAAGTTTCATGTTGCAGTTGTTGTAATGGATCGTCTGCAATTCCTGAAGGTTCATCATCAGACTTCCATCTCCATCAATACAGATCACGCGATCTTTTCCTCTTGCGATGCAACATCCCAAAGCTGCCGGCAGACCATATCCCATACTTGCGCAGCCGGAATTGGTAAACAGTCTCTGATTTTTCTTAATCTCAGCCGTCTGAAATGTAATAACGCAGGCACTTCCGTTGCCGGTTACCACAACATCTCCCTCTTTCCACGCTTCAGACAGTTTGCGCAAAAATACATAAGGATTCAACTGCTTGGATTCATAATACTCCGGCAATACCGTCGGGTACTTTTCATTTGTCTTTCTGCAAAAAGCAAGCCATTCCTTCTGTTCCTGTGTGGTGCCGTCATAAGAAACTTCTAAAAGTTTTCCCATCAGATCCTTTACATCTGCATGCACTTTCATATCCGGTGCGATCGTTGGTTTATTCAACTCATTTTTATCGATATCCACAACGATTTTATACGCGTTCTTCGCCCAGTCTTTATAATTATAACTGATCTGTCTGATATTCAGGCGGCATCCCAGTGTAAGTACCAGATCTGCGTTGCCTACTGCAAAGTTTCCACCACGATTTCCTACTGTACTCGGTCTTCCAACATACAATGGATGTTCATCCCAGAGCACATCATGCGCATTCCACGCCGTCACAACCGGGATCTGCAGTTTATCGATAAGACGTATGAACTCATCATGTGCTTTTCCAAGACGTATTCCGGTTCCCGCAAGTATCAGTGGTCTTTTTGCCGCTTTGATCCTTTTTATGATCTCCTCAGCGGCAGCCGTCTCTACTTTTGGCGGTTCTTCGTCTTTTTCACACTCTTTCGGATCAAAATGCAGAAGTTCTTCTGTTTCGATCGGCGCTGCCTGAATATCTAACGGAATATCCAGCCATACAGGACCTCCACGTCCGGCTTTGCTCAGATACAGGGCTTTTTCCAGGTGATATGCGATCTCATTTGCCTCTGTAACCATAACCGCATACTTTGTCATCGGTTCCACGCTCTTTACAATCTGATACTCCTGATCTCCAAGCTGTCGGATCGGCACATCAGTAGACCAGGTCGTTGTTTCTCTTTTTACCTGTCCGGAAAGGATAAACATCGGTATGGAATCTAACCAGCCGCCCAGTACACCGGTGATTGCATTGGTTCCACCAGGTCCGCTTGTGACACATACCGCCGCCAGCTTACCTGTAAGACGTGTATAACCTTCCGCTGCCACAGAGCATCCCTGCTCATTATGATTGTATACACAATGCAGTCCTTCTTTATGCCCCAGGCTGTCATCAAGATGCATCGCTCCGCCACCGGTGATCATAAACATTGTATCAATACCGTTTTTTACCAAAAAATCCGCAACATAATCTGATAACTTCATTTTCATTTTATTCTTTTTCCTTTCCATTCGCCTTAAATGCCCATAATTTATTTAACAGGAAATTTATAGGTGTTGTTATTATTAAATTTAAAATTGGCCCGACAAACTCAGGTAAACTCAGAATATTGTTCCAGAGAAACAACAGTATGTTGGTAAGGATCAGACCCGAAAAAGCATATGACATATACGTTTTTACCAGGCTTCTCCACCAGACTCTTTTTTCTCCTGATTCTACTTTAAATACATACTTATTATTCCAGTAAAATGAATTTAACACACTGATCAAGAATCCTGCAACACTCCCCACGATCCAAGGCGAATGTATCCACAGGAAAAAGAGATAAACCCCATACGAAATTGCGAAATTACCCACTCCGACAAAGGCAAATTTCACAAACTGCATGAATTTTTCCCACTGCTCATCTGAAATTTTAATTTTAAACAGACCAAATAGCCAAAACAAAACTGTTTTAGCTATCTGTTCCAAAATAATCCATATTTTATGTCCCAGTCCGTTCATACTCTCACCTATGCTTCATAGAGAGAATCTGTCACGAACTCAAAATCCATATCCTCTTTCATGTCCTTTAATATGTCTGACACATACTGGTTCAGTTTCAACGCCTGCTCATCGGTGAAATGATATTCCATATCAGCCTGAACATAGTTCGGCTTTGTTCCACCTGCATAGCCATCAAAGCCCGCCAGCAGGATCTTCTTGACGCCAAGTTTTTTCATAACTTTCAAAAGCATGATGAAAGAATCATCGATGATCTCCGCCTTTTCGTCGATCAAAGAGCTGTAATTTAATGTATAATCAAACTTTCCATTTGTTTTCGTGACATTGGATGTTGCGATCACTTTGTATGAGTGTTCCTTCAAAGACAATGCCGTTGCAAGCTGCACATATCGCTTGGAATTGCTGAGGAAGATATAATCCGTGGACGGTTTTTCCGGAATAAAATTAACAGAAATCACGATCGGTTTTCTTCTGTCACTTACCTCCGCGATCGCGTCACACTTGGTATTGGCACTGGTTCCCGGCCCGATCATCAGCACTTCTCTGCCTGCAAACGCTTCTCTCAATGCTGCGATATCTTTCTCATCATCCACTACAACATCCTGATATTCTTTATAAAGCTGCTCAATATAGTTCTTATCATAAAGCAGTTTCTTTTCTCCCTGAAGCTTTCCAAGGATCTCATTGATCGAGCTTACCGACAGTGTCCGCTTATCCATCAAAAAGGACACATAGTTTGGATGGCAGTCATTCGAAGCTGCCAGATAAAAGAACATATTATACCCCCAGGTTGCCGGTGTATAAAAACTGGTAATGTTCGAATCGATTGCTTCAAGGAACTGGCTGATCTGATAATTCTTTCCATAAACATCATTCATATGCATGGCAACCAGCTCGATCGGCGCATTTCCAGCACTCTTACCCATTCCGTAGATCGTACCATCCACAAGCATCATACGGTCTACTTTGTGGGAAAGCATCTCAATACAGTTCGCATAGCCCATCTGAAAGTTGTTATGCGCATGATATCCAATCCCGATTTCCGGAAGCAGATGTTCATTTAACAGGCTAAAATAATGCTTCAGATTGTTCTGGTGCATCAATCCGTAGGTATCTACCATGGATACCGCATACGGTTTTACTTCATTTGCCAGACGGATCAGATCCATCATCTCATCATCTTCATAACTGGTCACAGACACCAGCTGCGCAAACACCTTATAACCAAGTTTCTTTAATTCCGCACAGTACGCTAACGCTTCTTCTCTCAGATGTTTCTTAAAAATCACACGGATACCATCTAAAAAAGACTCCGCGCATGGTTTGATATTCTCGAGTCTACAGGTTCCATAATCGATCATCCCGACAACCATTGCCTGCTTACGATCCAGTCCTCCGTAGATTTTCTCCACGCAGTCTGTATCCGGCATAATACTGCGGTTGATATCAAACGGTCTGCGATCATCCAGAAACCCAACTTCGATCACATCTACGTTCGCATCTACCAGACGCTCAAATATACTTACCAGATTGTTATGTCCAAACTCCCAGTCGTTCACATAGCCACCATCGCGTAATGTACAATCCAATAACTTTAATTCACCCATATAAACTCCTTACTGATTTACTGCCTCTTTAATAATTTGTGCCATATAATCAATTTTCTCATCCGTCATTCCCGGATATACACCCACCCAGAATGTGTGTGTCATAACGAAATCTGTGGTTTCGAGGTCTCCAACCACCCGATATGCGTCCGTGCCGCGGATCTGGTCAAAACACGGATGTTTGATCAGGTTTCCGCTGAACAGCAGTCTTGTCTGGATATTATGATCCTCAATGTATCTGGTAACTTTGTTGCGATCCAGTCCACTCTCTTCCCGGACGCTCAGCAGAAATCCAAACCATGACGGGCGGCTTCCTTCTGCCGGTTCCGGCAGAATCAGTTTGTCCTGAACATCTTCAAGTGCTTTACGCAGTCTGTCCCAGTTATGACGACGTGCCTCAATAAAGGAAGGGAATTTCTTTAACTGTTCCACTCCGACTGCCGCCTGCATATCTGTAACTTTAAGGTTGTATCCGAAATGACTGTACACATATTTGTGGTCATATCCCTGTGGCAGTTCTCCATACTGGCCATCAAAACGATGTCCGCAAAGATTATCCATTCCTGATGGGCAGACACAGTCGCGTCCCCAATCACGAAAACTCTTGATCAATCTGTTTAAAAGAGGGTCATTTGTATATACGCAGCCGCCCTCACCCATTGTCATATGATGTGGCGGATAAAAACTGGATGTTCCAATATCTCCCCAGGTTCCGGTAAAGCGGGTCTCCCCGTCTATTGTATACTGTGTTCCAAGTGCGTCACAGTTATCCTCAACCAGCCATAAGTTATGTCTGTCACAGAATTCACGCACACTCTTTAAGTCGAACGGATTTCCAAGTGTGTGTGCGATCATAACTGCCTTTGTTTTTTGGCTGTATGCCTCTTCCAGTTTTGTCACATCGATATTATACTGAGGTACCGTCACATCTACAAATACCGGTATTGCTCCATACTGGATCGCCGGCGTTACTGTTGTCGGGAATCCACATGCTACCGTGATGATCTCATCGCCTTTTTTGATCTGGCGTTCTCCAAGTTCCGGTGCTGTCAGTGCCATAAACGCAATCAGATTTGCAGAAGACCCACTGTTTACCAGATTTGCGAATTTAACGCCAATCCACTCTGCGAATTTCTTTTCAAATTCATCTGAAAATCTTCCTGTGGTCAGCCAGAAATCCAGTGCCGCATCAACAAGACTGCACATTTCTTTTTCATCATATACTCTGGAAGCATAGGAAAGACGGTCTCCCGGTTTGAATTCTTTTTCCTGTTCCGGTTTTTTAAACGCTTCATAATAATCTTTTACCAGATCCTTGATCTGATTTCTTGCTTCCGCTTCACTTGTCCATTTAGACATCTTATACTCTCCTTATTCAAAAAATTCTTTAATCTGTGCATCCATGCACGCCGGTATATCACCCTTCGCGAAATATACCTTCGACCACTCTACAGTCTTTTCAACGGCCTCTTCCACGCCCCAGCGCGGTTTCCATCCGAAAACGCGTTTGATCTTCGAGCAATCCAGCTTCAGAAAATTCGCTTCATGAGGGCCTCCGTCATAACGGTTTACCCATTTCATGTCCTCGCCCCATTTCGCGCAAAACAGATCCACCAGCTGCCCGGTCGTAATACAGTCGCGGTCATCCGGTCCCACATTATAAAATCCCGCATATTTCTTATCCCGATACTGCATCTCCGCGATCGTGAGATAAATCGCAAGCGGCTCTAGTACATGCTGATATGGTCTTGTCGAATGCGGATTGCGTACAATGATATCTGTCTTTGTTCCCGCCGCGCGCACACAGTCCGGAATGATACGGTCATTCGCGAAGTCCCCGCCTCCGATCACATTACCGGCGCGTGCCGTTGACACTGCGACTTCCATATCGTTAAAAAAGGAATTGATATAACTGTGTGTCACAAGCTCCGAGCAGGATTTGCTGTTCGAATACGGATCATAACCATCAAGCGGTTCATTTTCACGATAACCCCATTCCCACTCGTTATTCTTGTACACCTTATCTGTCGTGACATTCAAAAAAGATTTTACACAGGAATTCCGGCGGACACACTCACAGATATTCACCGTTCCCATTACATTCGTCTCATAAGTGTAGACCGGATCCTTGTAAGAATCGCGGACGATCGGCTGTGCCGCCAGATGAAATATGATCTCCGGCTGTGTATCCGCAAACACCTTTGCCAGATGATCCAGATCACGGATATCACCGATCACTGAATTCATATGTCCCTCCACATCACACAGCGCAAACAGGTTCGGCTCCGTAGGAGCACTCAGGGAATATCCCGTCACTTCAGCCCCGGCTCCAACCAGGATCCTGCAAAGCCAGGATCCTTTAAACCCGGTATGCCCGGTTATCAGTACCTTCTTTCCTTTGTAAAAACTTAAATCTGCCATTCTATTTCTCCCATACCATCCACGGAGCCTGTTTCTCCTGGATCATCTTTTCCAACATATCTTTATCACGCTTTGTATCCATGCATTTCCAGAATCCCGTATGCATATACGCCTTCAACTGGCCTTCTGCCGCCAGCCGTTCGAGCGGAGCTTTCTCAAAAACAGTGTCATCTCCATCTATATAATCAAATATTTCCGGATTCAATACCATATAGCCGGCATTGATCACATTTCCGTCTCCTTCATTCTTCTCACGGAATTTCTCGATCGTTCCTTCTTTGTTGATCTCGATCACGCCAAACTGCTGACCAATATTTACTGCTGTCATCGTTGCGATCTTTCCGTGTGACTGATGAAACTTTAACAATGCATTCAGATCCACATCGGACACTCCATCGCCATATGTAAGCATAAACGGCTCATTATTGACATAATCGCGGATCCGCTTGATACGTCCACCGGTCATTGTATTTAATCCCGTGTCGATCAGGGTAACCTTCCATGGCTCTGCCACATTATTATGAACGGTCATCTTATTATCCTGTGAAAAATCAAAGGTAATATCACTGTTATGTAAATAATAATCCGCAAACCATTCCTTGATCACATGCTGCTTATATCCACAACAGATTACAAACTCATGAAACCCAAAAGACGAATAATACTTCATAATATGCCACAAAATCGGCTTCCCACCGATCTCGACCATCGGCTTCGGCTTCAGATAACTCTCTTCACTGATTCTTGTACCAAATCCACCTGCTAAAATAACTACTTTCATATTTTCTCCATTCATCGTATTTTTTACCTTCCCCATTACTCCAAACATTTTAATTATACTACAAAATTTTACTACACACAAGCCGTTTTGCGCCATTTTCCGCCATTTCCCACTTTACAGTAAATAAGACCAGAGCATCTTCTGGTCTTATTACTATTTTTTATGGAAAAGAGAGATTTCTTTCATCACTGCGCCATGCAGTTCATACAACAGCTTTGCGAACAGCGCGATCACGACACAGCAGGTGAGGAACAGCAGATAGCTGTAAAATCTTGTAATCTGTGTAAGATCAAAAGTCGCCATCATTGCCATGATAATGACATGATGCACTAAAAAAACCGCATAGGAATATTTGCTGATCACCGAACAACATCTGTGGATCCACGCAAAATCCAGGTAATCTGAAATAAACGCGAGCACCAGAAACGCGGAAATCCCGATATATGTTGTCTGAATTGTATCGTCAAACTGCGGTGCCACGATCGTATTGACCACCAGAACTGCCAGCGCTCCAAGCGCTACCGGCCACTTGATCTTTTTTATGTATTTGATATAGTACATACCAAACAGGATCTCCGGGATACGCAGTGGCAGTATTTCAACCGGATTCAGTCGCGATGGGATAAATAAAAATATCACATACAATGCCATTGCCACGACCGCAAGTGCCACCGGATGTGTCCGTATAAAATACCGAAGCAAAGGAAACACGATATAGATCAAAATAATGCAGCCCAAAAACCATTCGCCCAAAATATAAAACGTTGGCATCACCGCCGCGAAATAACCGTCAAAGCCAAAAAGTGTCAATAAGATATTGCGTTTCGGCACCGTCAGGTCGATTCCCTTGTTGACATAAAACTGATACAGGAACGCGATAAAATAGGCGATCCAGAACATCGGGTAAATGGACAAAAAGCGTTTTTTGTAGAAATTTATCAGTTCACACTTTTCATCATATACATACATAAGTGCCGCTCCGGATATGATAAAGAACAGTGACACACCAAAATTTCCGATATAAATATTTCCAATCTGCGCTGTGATAAACACCTTGTCCGGCTGTTCCGCATACAGGTAAACCGCATTGTAGTGCGTCATCAGAATCAGGACCACCGCGATCGCACGCACAAAGTCAAGGTAGAATATTCTTTCTTTTTTCATGCTCTGTTTCTCCCGTCTATCTTCTGTGATACTTGCTCTTTAACTCAAGCACCTCCACTTTTCTCTCGTCCAGTTCCTTTAATACGCCCTGATATAATTCAAGTGTCGTTTTGTTTTCTTTCCGCATCTGTTCAATTTCTTCTACCTGCGCTTTTAACTGCTCATTTTCCGCTGTCACTGCCTGCAGCTCATTGTCCAGTTCCGTCGCATGCACCTGCAGATTTTTCATGTAATTCTCTGTTGAGGTCGTATATTCACGCAGACTGTAGTAAGACTCGTTTACATTTTTATAACGCTCATTCAAAACAGAAAGATTATTTTCCAGCAGTTCCACTTTATTCTGATAATAGCTGCTTTTGTCTTCCCCGCTCTGCACATTATTTCTGCTCTGTTCCACATAAAACGCAATATGTTTTTCTTCTGCCACATGCTTTATGCTGCCATAGGTTCCATTCGCGAGAACCGACTCAACACCTGCCGCATCATCCCCCAAAAGTTCCAAAAGCCAGTTTTCAAATTTTTCATTCCGCTGAATAACGAGCAATGTCGCGCGATCTGCCGCCTGTTCAACATTCTCGTCTACTTCTTTCAGAATATCTTCCGGAATCACCTTCAGGTAATCTCCCTTTTCTTCTTCCGGCAGTTTGTCTGCATATTCTTTCGAAGCTATGACCCACGCCTGTTCTTTGACTGCCTGACGGCATCTTGTTTCAAATGCATCCATATATTTTGGCGCATGATCTTTGTCTATTTCCAGAAATACCGCTATCTGCATATTAATCCCTCTCTTTAATTTCTCCTTAATATCTTATCAATGATTTTCTGTTTGATCGGTCTTCTTGCATGATCCAGTAATATCTGCATCGATTCAAGCTGAAGATCCTTGTGCTGCAGCATGATCTCTTTCTGACGCAGCATCTCAAATTTCTGTCTGGTACGATCGATATACTCCTGTGGGATCTTGCTCAGTACATTTGCCGTGATCACAACACTGCGGATCTCTACCGGCTCATCCAGCGTGATAAAAACCTTCGGATCTTTTGTGACAAATACAAGTTCATTATCCAAAACGATCGCTGAGCTTTCTACATCTTCAACCGTCTTTACAATCTCTTTTCCGTCCCCGGTAAATACAGTTACGGTAAAATCATTGATCACGATTCCCGCTCTTTCTCCCGGATCCCACCGAAGTTCTTTGACTTTGCCAAATTCACTCAGTTTTTCATAAACAAACTCTGCTTTTGCCGTAATCTTGGATTCTGTAACACAGGTGTCGTTTTCATCGAAATCCTTATTTTCCTCTTTCAGATACAGCTTCGCGCTCATCGCGACATCTTCCGGGGCAAGTCCGGAAAAATAACGCCATTCCTGAAAAGCCACCTTCGCTTTGCGTATCACTTCCTCGCCATTTCCGGCTCCGGATCCTTCGTAAAATACGACCGTGTTCAAATTGCGCAGCATGTGATGAAGATTGGTCACTTCAATTCTTGCGCCTTTCTCAGAAAACAGCCAGCCCGGATAATAGCCCTCCTGCTGCACCACATAACTGTAAATGCGTTCTACCGCATGAAGCAGCGTACCATCAGTCTTGTTCGGTTCCGGCGGGAAATCCGTATATTCCCAATCCTGGTCAAAAAGCAGCTTCATCGCCTTCGGGCGGAACCAGAACATGGTTCCAAGCGGAGCGATCGGTTCTTTATCCTTTGAGATCGGCACAGTAATTCCGAGTTTCTTCGCCAGTTTCTTTGTGATCTTATAATTTTTGCCCCACTCCAGTCCAACAGTGATATAGTAATCACCATGATTTGGCGGCGGCGGCGTAAGCAATCCGGCTCTCGGGTTTTCTTCCAACGCACAAAGTACATTGTTTACAAAATCTCTGCTTGTCAGTAAGTTCTCAAAGCATTTGTAGGAAAATCCGGCACCGATCGTATCCGGCTTTAACTGTTTTACCTTCTTGTCATGAACAAAACATACATAATCATAATCCATGATAAAATCCTTTGTTCCTACAAGCAGGGCACTGACATCACGTCCACGGTTCTCGATCAGGATCACTTTTACCTTATTCGGCAGTACCGAAAATGTCTTCTCGATCAGTTCTTTCTTTTTCTCAGAGCCGGTTGTAACATAAATGTCTGCTTCCGGAGGCATGGACTGCGCATAATGCAGGCAATAGTCTGCCAGATCTTCAAAATAGAAATGCAGCACCAAAGCGATCTTTCTCTTTTTCACGATCTCGTCCACCGGTTTTGAAATGTCTTCCGGAAGGACAAAATTAAGCTGCATGTTTTTCTTGATATCCGCCTGATTTTCCAGTCGTAAAATATTCTGCCAGATCATGTCCACATCATAATCGGTGTGATCCTTGATAAATTTATAGGTTTCAATCGCATTTTCTCCGACCGTATCTGTCAGAATATTGTCATAGTTCTGCATAAAAGAACGTCTCTTAAAGATAGGACAACGTTTCTCTTCCAGCATACGTTTTGTCGCGCAGAGGATCGGATGATTGTTGTAATCCGGTTCAAGATCCGCATAAACATCCCATTTAAATCCAGCATCTGCAAATCTCTTTGTAAATATTGCCTCATGACAGCCGACCGCTTCCCGGTAATCATGGATCATCTGCATGTGATCCCAGTACATCTGATATTCCAGGCTGTTTAACATCGGTTTACGCACTGCGATAAAATGAGACTGGATATGATTCGGGATATAACCATATGGGATCGTGCCAAACGGATCCCCCTCCTTGTATTCATGGAACATCGTGATACCCCAGAAATCCAGATCTCTCTGATCCATGGTCTTAAACATCTCTTCTAACGGATATACCGGTCCCATGATCGTAAAGTTCATCATAATCACTTCGTCAAAGGATCTGATCTTGTCCCATCCGTAATATTCAAGTCCTGTCTTATACGCCCAGACATCAAAACCTTTATTTTCCCTGACCAGAACATTAGGTGTGACTTCCTGCAGTTTTTCACGGCTTTCCCGCGTCAGTTTTCCGTTACATACGACCAGAATCTCTGTCGAATTTTTCTTCAATTCACGCAGCATATACGGAACATAGTCATCCACAATTCCGTCTTTATCATACATAAAGTATAAAATGAGCCTTTTCGCATTTGCTGAATCTAAAATCATAATCGTTAATCCTTTTCCTACATTTTGGTATATATATTACAAACCGTGTTTACATCATCTTCAAGCAGCATGTTTCCTTTTCTGAGCAGAACCGCGCGGTTACAGATACGCTTTACCTGTTCCGTGCTGTGGGATACCAAAAGGAGTGTCGTTCCTCTGTCACGCATCTCCTGGATACGTTCCTCACACTTATTCTGAAATTTGAAATCTCCCACGGATAAGATCTCGTCCACGATCAGGATATCCGGTATTGTTACTGTCGCGATCGCAAATCCAAGACGGGTGATCATACCGGAAGAGTAATTCTTGATCGGCACATCCACGAAGTCTTCCAGTTCAGCGAACTCGATGATATGTCCCGCTTCTTCCTCTAAAAGCTCTCTCGGATAACCAAGTATCGCTCCGTTTAAGAAGATATTTTCTCTCGCAGTCAGTTCCGAGTCAAATCCGGCACCCAGTTCGATCATAGGCGCGACTGAGCCTTTTACCGACACGGTTCCAAACGTTGGTTTGATAACTCCTGCGATTACCTTTAGCATCGTACTTTTTCCGGAGCCGTTCTTTCCAACCAGACCGACCGCCTCTCCACGTTTCACATCAAAGCTGACATTCTTTAACGCCCAGAAATTCTCATACGCCAGCTCGTGCTTTAAGAATTTGATACAGTATTCTTTTATACTGTCTACTTTTTCTTTGTACAATCTGAATTCAAGTGATACGTCATTAACTTCAATCACTGTTTCCTGTTCCATAAGTATCTCCTACAATTTCAAAATAAAATTATCCTGTTTCTTGTTAAAAATGTATAACCCAAATCCTACCACAAGGACGCACCAGGCAATCGAATATGCATGATATTTTAACGGTGCAAGAGAGTCATATAAAACAGCATAACGCAACAATTCCACAAACGACGTGATCGGATTCAGCTTGATAAGGCGTCCGATCGACTCCGGCAGCATGGAAATCGGATAAAAGATCGGTGTCAGATACAGCCATGCCGTGATCACAACACCATACAGATGCTGCAGATCCCGGAATGTCACAACTGCTGTCGCAAGGACAAGTCCAACGCCAAACGCAAACATACTGACATACAAAACCGGAAATACCGCTGTAATGATCGTCCATGTCACCGGTGTCCGGGTAACAATGATAACAATGATCAGCGCTATAAAGGATGTCAGCATGTTGACCAGACTTGAACACACACGGGACAGTGGGAACAAATACTTCGGGACATACACCTTCTTGATCAGTGAGGCATTTCCCAGAATAGATGTCATTGCCATATTACTTGCTTCATTAAAAAAGTTAAACACCAGCTGTCCACACATCAGGTATACCGGGAAATTCTCGATGTTCTGACGGAAAACAGTGGAAAATACAACCGTCATAACTAACATCATTCCGAGCGGATTTAAAACAGTCCAGAGAACTCCCAATACGGATCTGCGATATTTCGTTTTCAGATCTCTGCTGACCAGCTCGAAAAGCAGCGGCTTATATTTTTTGAAATTTTCTATTGTGCTATTCATAGCCTACCTCTTACTTCTGGTTCTTTACATACTCGCTGAAAGAAGGGTGTACTTTGTCCTTATCGGATAAGATCAGGTCTTTCTCTGTCATTCCTTCCGGCATCGGCCATTCCACTCCGATCTCCGGATCATTCCACATCAGTCCGCCCTCATCGTTCGGATGATAGAAGTCCGTTACTTTGTAGCAGAATTCCGCTTCATCACTTAATACGATAAATCCATGCGCAAAATCCTTCGGGATAAAGAACTGTTTTTTGTTTTCTGCGGAAAGAACCACGCCGTACCACTTTCCGAAGGTCTTGGATCCTTTTCTCAAATCGACCGCAACGTCAAATACTTCTCCGTTTACCACGCGAACCAGCTTGTCCTGCGGAAAATTGATCTGGAAATGAAGTCCTCTTAAAACACCTTTGGTGGAAGAAGACTGGTTGTCCTGTACGAATTCACAGTCAATGCCTGCTTCTTTGAAATCGTTGTAGTTGTATGTTTCCATGAAATAGCCTCTGGCATCTCCGAATACTGCCGGCTCAATTACCTTTAATCCTTCAATTCCGTTGCAATCTGATGTTACTTTAATTTTTCCCATTTCTAATGTCCTCTCTTTCTAATTCTAAACATAACAATTTCGCTGAAACCGGCAAAACGCCATATAATGGCAGTTTTACCAATCCCAGCGAACAGTTTCAAGCTTTATAAACCTTCTGCAATTTCTAATAAGTACTTTCCATAATTGGTCTTCAGTAACGGCTGTGCCAACTGGATCAACTGTTCTTTGTCTATGAATCCGCGTTTAAACGCAATCTCTTCAATACAGGAAACATACATGCCCTGACGTTTCTGGATCGCAGATACAAAATCCGCAGCTGCAAGGAGCATGTCATGGTTTCCGGTATCGAGCCATGCAAATCCACGTCCGAGTGTCTCTACGGAAAGTGTTCCTCTCTGTAAATATTCATTGTTGACACTTGTGATCTCGATCTCACCACGGGCGGACGGTTTTACATTCTTCGCGATCTCCACAACACTGTTGTCATAGAAGTACAGTCCCGGAACCGCATAATTAGACTTCGGTTTTTCCGGTTTTTCTTCGATGGAAAGTGCCTTTCCATTCTCATCGAATTCTACCACGCCGTATTCACGCGGATCTCTTACATAATATCCGAAAATTGTTGCTCCGCCTTCGTTTTCCACTCGGTCTGATGCGGAAAGCAGTACTTTTGAGAAACTCTGTCCATAGAAGATATTGTCTCCAAGCACCAGCGCAACTGCGTCATTTCCGATGAAATCCGCGCCAATGATAAATGCGTCCGCAAGTCCTCTCGGGCTCTCCTGTACCGCATACTGAATGTCCATTCCAAGCTGGGATCCATCCCCAAGCAGTTCCTTGAATACCGGAAGATCACGCGGTGTTGAAATAATCAACACTTCACGGATGTTCGCCAGCATCAGTGTTGATAACGGATAATAGATCATCGGCTTGTCATAGACCGGCATGATCTGCTTTGATATTGCCTTTGTCAATGGATACAGTCTTGTACCGGAACCTCCGGCAAGTATAATACCTTTCATCTGCTCATCCTCCAGCTTTAACAATTTTTCATAATCTGATTGATTTTTTCCGGATCTCCCCAGACGCCCGGTGAATCATACGGTCTGTCCGGAAAAGCTCCATACTCAGGTCTGATCTTGTAATTCTTTTCTTTGATAAACTCTTCCACCTTGTCTGCCAGTGAGACCGGATTTCCGGTACAGCAGTTGATGATCCCCTGTACTTCGGTCTGGATGGTTGCGGCAGATATCTGTGCCGCGAGTTCATCTACATTGATAAAATCATATTTGTTCTTTCCTGAAGTAAATGGAAACGTAGGGCTTCCTTCCTGTTCCAGTTTCACGATCCGGGAGAAGATCGAATTGTTCTTTAAATCATCCCCGAGGATGTAGTACGCGCGAAGCCACTGTAAAATAACTCCCTTCTCCTTTGCGAGCTGTATCGTGATCTGACGCAGCGCGTTTTTCGCGATCCCGTATAAGGAGATTGGGTTTGCCGGCGTGTTTTCTGTGATCGCGCCTTCCCAGTAACCGATCTCATGCATGGTACCCATGACTGCGACCTGCTTTAATCCGCCCTCCATCATGTTCTTTAAAAACAGATAGTGGTTTGGCAGATCTGTGATATGTGTCTCGGCATTGTGCTGAAATCCGTTGCGCCAGGCCATGTGTATACAGGCATCCGGTCTGCCCATTTTGTCAAAGAGCTCCGGATCATCACTAAAGATCGGTGTTTCATTGCGGATCGCGCGTTCATCCACACCGTCAAAAGCGAAGTCTGACGCAATGACTTCACAGCCCATGTCCAGTAAAGCTGTGACCACATGTCTTCCAATATATCCGTTTGCTCCTGTTACCAGAATTTTTTTCTTAGCCATTTGTTTCCTCCATCTGTACGCTCCCCATTTTTCTTGGCTGCTTAGCGTCCTTCATACATATCGGTATAGTACTTCTGGTAGTCACCGCTTGTTACATTCTTCATCCAGTCTTCATGATCCAGATACCAGCGGATCGTCTTTTTGATGCCTTCCGCAAACATAGTCTCCGGTTCCCAGCCGATCTCAGCTTTGATCTTGTCTGGAGCGATCGCGTAGCGTCTGTCATGTCCTTTACGGTCTTCTACATAAGTAATGAGATCTTTGCTTACATTCTTCTTGCGCGGGTCATCATCCGGCAGGATCTCCTGCAAGGTATCCAGGATAATATTGATGATCTCGATATTGCGTTTTTCATTATGTCCACCAATGTTGTAGGTCTCGCCCAGGCGTCCGTTCTCCTGTACCATGTCGATTCCCTTTGCATGGTCATCTACATATAACCAGTCACGGATGTTCATACCGTCACCGTATACCGGAAGCTTCTTGCCCTGCAGCGCGTTGTTGATGATAAGCGGGATCAGTTTTTCCGGGAACTGGTAAGGTCCGTAATTGTTTGAGCAGTTTGTGATATTTGCCGGGAAATGATATGTGTCAACATATGCTTTTACCAGCAGATCAGAAGATGCCTTGCTCGCGGAGTACGGGCTGTGCGGAGAATATGGTGTTGTCTCATAGAAATAGCTTGTACCATCATCCGGCAGAGAACCGTATACTTCATCGGTAGAAACATGAAGGAATTTCTTTCCTTCCCTGAAGCTGCCGTCCGGAAGCTCCCATGCCGCCTTTGCGCAGTTTAACATAACAGCGGTGCCAAGTACGTTTGTATTTACAAATACTTCCGGATGCTTGATACTGCGGTCTACATGGCTTTCTGCAGCGAAATGTACCACGCGGTCAATGTCATTTTCGGCAAAGATCTTTGTGATCGCCTCTTTGTCCGTGATATCCGCGCGGATGAATGTATAATTGTCTCTATTTTCAATGTCTTTTAAGTTTTCCAGATTGCCTGCATATGTCAGCGCATCGACATTGATGATACGAATCTCATTGTCATATTTGCGAAACATGTAGTGAATGTAGTTTGAACCGATAAATCCGGCTCCTCCCGTTACTAAATAAGTTCTCATTTAGTACTTCCTCCTTAATTTTCAAGTTTTTTTATTATAACATATTACTTACAAATGTTCAATGGCGCGTTTTTTCGTTAAGAAGTGCCACGCGCTGGGCAAGCCATTTCTCCTGTTTTTCCAGTCTTGAAATGCGGAGCATCATCCGGACAGCAGCCGCTGTCAGCGCAATGATGAGCACGATCAACACACGGTTTACCAGTTTTTCATTCTTCATGCGTTTTCCTCCTGTCACTGAAAGGCTGCGCGGATCACTGCCATCGTCACCTGAAACATATATTCCACGGATTTTTTTAAGGAAATGGATGATTTTCCCTTTTTCCGTTCATTCATGATCACCGGTATCTCTTCCACCCGGTATCTGCGCTTTAGGATCATCGTAAGGCTCTCCGGCTCCGGAAAAGCTCTCGGATACTTTCTGGCAAACAACTCCATGGTCCGCTCATTTACCATGCGCATACCTGAGGTTGGATCGGTGATCCGCTTTCCGGTGAGCAGCCGGATCAGAAATGTAAAATAGCGGATGCCCATTCTTCTCACAAAGGAAGACTGGAAGCCCTGACGTTTGATATAGCGCGAACCGATCAGCATATCGAGGTCATGTTCTTTTAAGTATTCTGCCATCTCTTCGAGATAAGACGCATTGTGCTGTCCATCCCCGTCAAACTGAACCGCGATCTCATAGCCATGTTTGACCGCGTAGAGATATCCCGTCTGCACACTGCCGCCGATCCCGAGATTGGTCGGCAGACTGATAAACGAAAATCCCTGCTCCTCACAGATCTTTGCGGTATCATCGGTCGAGCAGTCATCGATCACGATATAGTCAAAACTCTTCGCGTTCTCTCTGATATCGTTTACTGTCTTCTCTATATTCCCCATCTCATTGTATGCCGGAATGATCGCCAGTTTTTTCATGCATCCCTCTTCCATCCAAGAATGTTAGTCATGTACAAAAAGCTTCAGATAAACAGAACCCGCGAAGTTGCGGAGTCTGCGGATCAAAACGCTCAGTTCCACTTCAAATTTTGACATATGGAGCTCTTTCGCGTGTTTTTCCACCAGATACCGGTGTTCCTTCACATAAGTTTCCGTCTTATCCCCCGCCATAACCTCTCCGGTATTGGAATCGTTCCGCACCCGGAAAAAATTCAGCGGTTCATGTATAATATATACATTTCCAAGGCACGCTATGCGCACCCAGAGATCGTAATCCAGAATATAATAGTAGTTCGTATCAAATCCGTGGACTTCATCCAGCACACTCTTCCGGAACATGTTCGCGAGCGGCGCGCCGAAATAATTCTGGGAAAAGAACCCTTTTCTCGCAATCTTCTTTCCACTCTCCACGCCCTTCGTGCGGTATCTGCGGTACCATCCTTTGTACTTTCCGTTCAGATCGACCAGTCTGGTATCACTCTCCGCCATGACCACATCCGGATGCTCGGTCAGCGCCCGCGCTTCCTTTTCTATCGCATCCGGCGCCAGCATATCATCCGCGCAGATCAGCTTGATGTATTCTCCCTTGCAGAGTTCCAGGCAGTGGTTCCAGTTGCCCGACATGCCGAGGTTCTTTTCATTTTCATAAAGCCGGATCCTCTCATCCGGTATGCTCTTTATGACCGCTACCGTATTGTCCTTTGACTTGTCATCTACGATGACCAGCTCCAGATTTTTATAGGTCTGGTTCAATATGGAATCGATCGTATCTTTGATGTACGCTGCATTGTTATATGCAGGAATACATATGCTTACCAGCGGTTCCATCCTAATACCCCATTTCTTTCATATAAACATCGAGTGCATCGTGCCAGTCTGCCATACGGTAATCCGTCGTCAGCTTGAGCATAAAGTCCTCAAGGATCGAGTAAGCCGGGCGCTTTGCGGATGCCGGATTCATTCTCGCATATTCCTCGGATGTCACATGATTTACTTTTGTCCTGATGCCGGCTCTCTTAAAGATCTCTTCCGTAAAATCCGCCCAGTTGGTATCTCCCTCACAGGTTGCATGGAACAGACCGTAATTTTCTGTCGGCTCCAGGAAGTGGATCATTTTTGCCAGTTCCACCGCACTTGTCGGTGATCCTACCTGATCATCTACAACAAAGAGTTCATCATGTGTCTCTGACAGTTTTAACATTGTCTTTACAAAGTTCTTTCCGTCCCCGTAAAGCCATGCGGTACGCACAATAAAATAGCGGTTTGCAAACTGCTGTACGAATTTTTCACCTTCGTATTTGCTTCTTCCGTAAGCACTGATCGGTGCCGGTGTGTCATATTCCACATAGGGACGGGTTCCATCTCCCGCAAACACATAATCGGTAGATACATGGACCAGTTTAGCGCCTACTTCCGTTGCCGCAATACTTAAATTTCTAGGACCGATCGCATTGATCTTATAAGCCAGTTCCCACTGTTCCTCACACTTATCCACGTTGGTGTGTGCCGCGCAGTTGATGATGACATCCGGCTTTTTCTCTCTTGCCAGTTTCATCACTTCATCAATACTTGTAATATCGCACGCCACAATGTGATCTCCTGCAGCCACGTCGGTATTGATGATCTCCACAGATTCTCCCGCGTATTCCTTATTGATTGCACGACCAAGCTGTCCATTACAGCCTGTCACCAAAATCTTCTTCATAGTTTTTTCTCCTTACATTACAGTCTGAGTACTTGACAATATATTGCTTATCACAATAACGTTCAACGCTATTCCAAAATACATGATAGCATTATCCACATTATGTGCTATTTTTATAAATTTCCCACGGAACAAAAAGAAAAAGTAAAACAGAATCGGCGTAAAATAACGTCCCTGTATACCGCTGATCGTGGTACTTCCTTTTCCGGTCCAGGAAACAAACATTGCCGCTGTCACCATCGCAACTGTGGCAAAAAGCGCCAGGGCGATCCCTACTCTCTGTTTTTTCGTGATATATTCCGGCTCATCTTTTACTGCCGTCAAACCAAGCAGCATCAGTCCCGCCATCAGGTATCCCCACATTGGATTGATCCCGATATTGAGCCATCCAAGCGGTCCGGCAAAACTGCCTTCAAAATAAAAATCAATGTACTGCAGAAATGTCGTGATCAGTACGCGCACCGTATTGCCCGGATTGAACAGTACATCCGAGACCGTATAACAGTTCAGCGAATTGGAATACTGCTGTAATTCCGTTGTTGCCTCTGTAATTCCAAGTACCATCATAAGATATGGAATACTGTTGATCAAAAACCCCAGGATCATCACGACAAGAAAACCGATCCGCATTCTCCTGCACTGCTTTTCGCTCTCATATTTTTCCTTTGGGATCAGGAACAAAAGCAGACATTCCGGAATATAAGTACCCGCCTTACACGAGGCGATCACAAACGCAAGTGCCGAAAGTATGATGATATCACGTTTCCGCATCTTCCGGTCTTCATACAGAACGGAAAACAGTTCCGCCACGAACAGGGTCGTAAGCTCGATCGGCATCGCGTCATACGAATATGAACAGCTCTGCTGTATGAACATCGGCGACAGAACGATAATAAACATCGCAGCCTTTCCGACCGGAACCCGCTTGATCGCGAAAAACGCGAATATCAGATATACAAACATCATAAAAAAGCGTCCCGCGTACAGTGTTGTGATACCGTTTAATCCGATCAGCCTGCCCGCCGTCACACCCAGTATCGCCGGCGCATAGAGCAGCCAGTTATCCGATCCCTTGGTCGCGTCGATCTTGACCAGTTTGGTATCATCCGACCGGTGTGTGATATTTAAGATAAAATAATTGTATTCTTTTAATGTTGGTGTTGTCTGTAATTTTCCGATCGCTTCCTGGTCCGTTTTTCTCACATAGATCGATTCCGCATCCGGTTCTTCGATCCCCAGCAGCTTATTGGAATAGTAGTAGGTCGTCTCAATATGACCGATCTCATCCGGAACTGTTCCCGGTGGAAGCAGAAACGCATAGCAAAGTGCCATACAGGTTCCCGCGATCACAAAGATCTGATGCGGTTTTGCCCGGAATACCATGATCAGGATATAACAGCCAGCCAGCATAAAATAGATGACATTGGTTCCCCATTTAAAGAACTCCGCCCAGTAACCGTAATGATAGCAGTATCCACGCACTACTATGTTAAGCGGATCTTCTGTGTCCGCCCCGGTGACCTGCGCCTGATTATATTTTGTATTTCCGTTTGCGTAAAGATATACGCTGGATTTTTCGGAAAGTGATACTACCGAAAATTCGATGCGCATATATCGGTTCTCATTGCCTGAGATATCGTTCGGCGTTCCCACGTTAAAATAGGACACGTCATCGATCGCTGCCGCTCTCATGTCTGTCAGTTGTGACGCGTCAAAGGTATCTTCTCCCAGAAGCTCATTTGTCTCCATGTCATACACTTTCATGGAGAACTCACCTTTGTTTTTGTATGCGTCCGAATACAGTTCCACGCCGACCGCCATCATCTGATCCTCAGGATACACAAAAGTCTGTGTGACGGTCATGCCTTCTTTCAAAGGCAGCATGGTTCCCTTTTTATCACCCGAAATGACATCCGCCGTGTATACATCTTCACGTCGCGGTTCGATCTCATTCACATAAACGACCGATCTTCCCACCATGAAGATCACAGTCATGACCACAAATCCGAGAATGACTTTCAGATTCAGATTCTCTTTTACTTTCTGAAGCAACTTATTCATAAATGATAACTCCTTATCTTGAAAGTCTGTTCAGTGCGCTGAACATTCCCCGTATGGAGGCTCTTGTGATATTAGAGCTTACGCCGACGCCAAATGTGATCCTGCCGCTCTTTGCATCCTCCATCTGTATGTAAGCCGCTGCTTTCGCCTCAGAGCCTTCGCTCAGTGCATGCTCGGAATAGTTGAGCACATGTACGTCCACGCTCGGGACTTTTCCACGGATCGCCTGGATCGCCGCATTGATCGGTCCGTTTCCTTCTGCCTCCGCAAGCATTTCCTCTCCTTTGTAGCGGAAACGCAAGGTAACACGGGTCTCTCCTTCTTCTTCCGGCTCTTCTACTTTTGCCCGGATAAAAGCAAACGGTTCTTCCGCGTCTAAATATTCTTCTCTGAATTTATCCATGATCGTAGACGGGGAAACCTCGCCCTGTTTTTCGGAGATCTTCTGGATCACGTCCGCGAACTCACGCTGCATCTCTTTCGGCAGCTTGTAGCCATATGCCGCATCCATGACAAATGCCACCCCGCCCTTGCCGGACTGGCTGTTGATACGCACGATCGGCTCATACTGTCTTCCGAGATCGGACGGATCGATCGGCAGATACGGTACTTCCCAGATGCCGTCTCCGCGCTCGTTCATCGCATGGATTCCTTTGTTGATCGCATCCTGATGTGAGCCGGAAAATGCGGTGAATACCAGTTTTCCCGCATACGGATGGCGCATGCCGACTTTCATCTTGCAGCAGCGTTCATACACCTCACGGATCTCATTGATGTCCCCGAGTTCCAGACCCGGATTGATCCCCTGGGAAAACATATTGTATGCAAGTGTTAAGATATCCACATTTCCGGTGCGCTCGCCGTTTCCAAAAAGCGTGCCTTCTACACGGTCAGCTCCTGCAAGCAGCGCAAGCTCTGTTGCCGCCACACCGGTTCCTCTGTCATTATGCGGATGTACACTCAAGATAATATTATCTCTGTCCTCGAAATGTTTATTCATCCACTCGATCTGATCTGCGTAAACATTTGGTGTGGTCATTTCAACCGTTGCCGGCAGATTGAAGATGATCTTGTTGTCATTCGCGTGGTCCCATGTCTTTTGTACCGCGCTGCAGATATCCAGTGCGAATTCCATTTCTGTTCCGGTAAAACTCTCCGGAGAGTATTCCAGTGTGATGTTGCCCTCACAGTTTTTCATCCGCTCTTTTACCATATTGGTGCCATCGATCGCGATCTGCTTGATCGCCTCTTTGTCCATATGGAACACCACATCACGCTGAAGCACTGAGGTGGAGTTGTAAATATGTACGATCACATTTTTGATGCCTTCGATCGCTTCAAACGTGCGGTCGATCAGGTGCTCTCTGCACTGTGTCAGCACCTGGACGGTAACATCATCCGGTATCATGTTTTCCTCTACAAGTTTGCGCAGGAAATCATATTCGATCTGGGACGCTGCCGGGAAACCGATCTCGATCTCCTTGAATCCCAGTTTTAATAAAAGCTGAAACATCTCGATCTTTTCATCTACCGTCATCGGATCGATCAGTGCCTGATTTCCGTCACGCAGATCCACGCTGCACCATGCCGGCGCTTTTTTAATTTCTTTGTCCGGCCACTCCCGATTCGGATAGTCCAGTACCGGCACACGTTTGTACTTTTTAAAATTCATCATAATCGTCTATTCTCCCAATCCACTGTTTACTGCATCTACCATTGCCTGAAGTGCTGCCTCTTCATCCTCGCCCTCGCAGGTAAATTCTATTTCGTCCCCTGATTTTACGCACGCACCGAGTACGCTGAGCACACTCTTTGCGTTCGCAGTCATGTTTTCGCGATATGAAAACGTAATGCGGGATTTATACTGCATTGCTTCTTTGCATAAAATACCAGCCGGTCTCAAGTGCAGTCCGGTCGGATTTGTCACCTTAACTTTCTTGCTTACCATATTTACGTTCTAACCTCCAATTTGCTATAACATGATCTTTGTGATCAGATCTGCCAGTTTTTTCGCCTCACTGTCAATTTCTTTCTGATTTTTTCCTTCTATCATAACACGGACTAACGGTTCGGTTCCGGACGGACGGATCAGCACCCGGCCTTCTCCTCCAAATCTCTCCTCCACTTTTTTTATGGCATCTGCGATCTCCGCATACTCCATGAATTTGTCTTTTTTATGATTTGGTACCTTTGCATTCACAAGCGCCTGTGGAAGCACTTCCATCACAGCCGCCAGATCAGACAGCTTTCTTCCGGTTTCAACCATGACCTGCAGCAGATGCAGCGCACTGAGCAGTCCATCTCCTGTCGTGTTATCGTCCAGGAAAATGATATGCCCGGATTGTTCACCGCCGATATTATAGCCGTTCTGCAGCATATTTTCAAGCACATAACGGTCTCCGACCCTGGTCTTTTCAACATGAATGCCCTTTTCTTCTCCCATCAGGGTGAATCCAAGGTTTGTCATAACCGTTACAACGATCGTATTTTTCTTCAATGTGCCTTTCTCTTTCATGTAATTTCCACAGATCGCCATCAGCTGGTCACCGTCTACCATCTTACCGTTTTCGTCTACCGCGAGCATACGATCCGCATCCCCGTCAAACGCGATCCCAAGATCCGCCTTTTCATAGACCACTCTCGCCTGCAGCTCATCCATATGTGTGGATCCGCAGTTGGCATTGATGTTTGTTCCATCCGGTGTGATGTGGATCGGGATCAGATTCGCTCCGAGATCCTCTAACGTGCGCACGGAGGTATAGTAAGAAGCGCCTTCCGCACAGTCCACAACGATTTTTAAGCCCTTCAGATCGACCGGAACACATTTTTTCATGAACTCCACATATTCATCCTTGAGATCAAACCGGTAGTCGATGCGTCCCACGCCGGAACCGGTCGGCAGTGTCACGCCATCCATATTGCTGTGTATCAGTGCCTCAATCTCGTCCTCCAACGCATCCGACAGCTTGTAACCGTCTCCGTTGAAGAATTTGATCCCGTTAAATTCCATCGGATTGTGGGAAGCTGATATCACAACTCCGGCATCCACCTTGTGTTTTCTTGTGAGATACGCGATCGCCGGTGTCGGGACCACGCCCACATATATCGCATTTGCGCCCACAGAACAGATTCCTGCCATCAGCGCGCTCGCCAGCATTCCCCCTGAGATTCTCGTATCACAGCCCACAATGATCGTCGGCTGATGTTCCTGCTCTTTTGTCAGCACATATGCCCCGGCCTGACCAAGCTGAGTCGCAAGTTCGATCGTAAGTTCCGATCCGGCAACGCCTCTTACGCCATCCGTTCCAAACATTCTAGCCATCTTTTTTCCTCCAGCTATCGTTTTATTTCTTTTCTTTACTTCTTTACAATATGAAATGTCGCCGTCTGCGTACCTGACGCAGAATACTGATCCGGCAGATCCAGCTTTAAGGCAAGTGTATGCTCCCCTTCTTTTAATCCGCTCGCATCTATGGTACCGGTCAGTTTTGACGCGTCAAGATCATTTAGATCCGACGCGAATCCGGCAATGATCACTTTCACTGTATTTCCCTCAAATTCGGCTTCATACCCGGATTTCAGGTTATTTACCGTGATATTGGCAACCGGCATGTCAAATACTTTTGTGGATGCCTGCTCAATCTCAACTGTGACAGAAATATCTTTCGCCGCAGTATCCACCAGTTCCACGCCGTCCGGCAGATAAGAACTGATATCCACCGTCTTTGTAATATCTCCCTCGGCATCGCTGATATCCAAAACATCCTTCGGGATCGTGATCATGTCTAGTTTATTTAAGTCTTCCGCCGCGCCCTTTACCTGTACCGTTTCCGGTTCATACGATACACTCGTCAGCTGATAGCCATCCGCCGGTTTTCCCGTCGTCTGGAAGTTCAATCCGACCTCTTTTGTATTTAATATCTCCGCACTGACTGTCACCGTCGAAAGATTCATCGAAAGATTGGTCGTGTCGATCTCCGCACCGTCACTGTCATAGAGCTTCGGTATCACATTATCCGAAATATCCATGGACATATTGGAGACATCGATCGTTGCCGTCACTTTGTCGATCGTCGATACGATCTCCGCCGGTCCGGATACCTTTAACACGTTTGGAGAAACGCTGACACTTCCCACCACAGAACCACTCGCCGGTGTACCGGAATCTCTTGGAACAATGATAAACGACTGCGTCTGAAGATTGCCGACCGTGACATCCAGATACTCATTTCTCGTAATGATCGAAATCTGGTTGGTATAATGAAGCGCCGATATTTCAATCGGAACCCGGCTCAAATCTTCGATCGAGCTCATGTCCGCAACCGCTTTGAAATCCGATCCGCTCAGATCCTCGATCAGGGAACGCTTCGCCGAAACCGCAAATGTCACCGTATTTTTTCCATCTACAACTTCATAATATTTTCCCATATCACTGATCGCGGATTCGTTGGTAATTGAAACCGTTGTCGTAAAGGTCTTTGTTATCTTGGGATCGTCAATATTGACCACGACCAGCCACATAATAATCGCAAATATGATCGATAATACTTTAAGGCCAAAATTATTTGTTACCACGCTGCCGAATTTTTTTAGCATTCTTCAGCCTCCTTTTCAACAGATCCAGTCCTCCGTTTGCCTCTATGTCGTGCTTGCGCAGGAAATCCAGCTTACTGCGCAGGAAATCCGCGTCCACATTGCGGTAGAGCACACCCTGTGTCGCGATCGACACCTTTCCGGTCTCCTCGGACACGACAATGGTAAGGGAATCGCTCACTTCGCTGATCCCGACCGCCGCCCGGTGTCTGGTTCCAAGCTCCTTGCTCAGCTCCATATTGTCGGAAAGCGGCAGATAACAGGTCGCCGATACCACACGGTCTCCCCTCACAATGATCGCGCCATCGTGAAGCGGCGTATTTTTTTCGAATATATTGATCAGAAGCTGGCTGGTCAGGATCGAATCCAGCGCAATGCCGGTTCTCTCATATTCCGCCAGCGAAACATCATTTTCAATGACAATGAGCGCTCCTGTTTTTACCTTTCCCATCTCATAGCACGCCTTGACCAGTTCATTGACCGTACGCTCACTGAACTTTTCCTCGCTGCCTCTTGAAAAATCAATAGAGACGATCGACGGCACAAAATTCTTGCGTCCAAGGTCTTCGAGGGCTTTTCTGAGCTCCGGCTGGAACACAACAACCAGTGCCACGATGCCGACATTAAATGCTTTTCCGGCGATCCACAGGATCGTGTTCATCTGAAACAGTGCCGCCACAAAGACAAATACCAGTATTACGATCAGTCCCTTAAATAAGGTCCACGCTCTCGTATTTTTAAACCACAGCATGACATGATAAATCAGAAACGCAATAATGATGATTTCTATAATATCGGTCTTTGTGATGCTCGGCAGGTTCATCCACGCCAGATATTTTTCTTTGAACGCTCCCAAAACGCCCACCATGTTCTGCATGCAGTCTCACTTCCTTCCGTCTTTTTGTCTGCCTATTTTAACAGTTCCCTGTCAATATCCATATCTTTTGCAAGCTGTTCTCTTGTTATGCGCTCTCTTCGCGCATGATCCTGCGCGGATGTTTTTCCCGCAAATTTTTTCACCTGTTTTTTGGACTGGGTCACCGAGATCTTCGGAACCGCCTTTACATAGTAATAATACTCATCATCCTCAAACTGCACCCGCTCGGTCCGCATATAATCCACATGGAAAAACAGGAATTTTAAAGCAAATGCGATCAGCGCCGAAACCGCGCTTCCCACCGTCAGGGCAATGGTCTTTCCACTGATCGCAAGGAACATATATCCCGTAAACAAAATGGAAAACTCCATCAAAATCCCGACTACGATCGCGATCGTCCACGCGTGGTCGATGCTCATTCTGCGGATCAGATAAACCACAAGCATCGTCAGAAGAAACGCCGCGAGCACCAGATACATCTCTTTATTTCCGATCAGCTGATTGATCGAAGCGGCAAATTTCGAGGTCGTCGTGTCATCTTCTGCCACACCGCCCAAAACCGCTTTATTCATCTTTACTCCGTCTAAAAAATAATAAACAACCGTTCCGCACACCACCGAAAACATTGCGTACGGCTGAAACAGCAGTCCCTCTGTCAGCGGCATCACATACGGGATGCGGAAAACGAAGCAGATCGGTGTCATCACCGCAAGATAACCTTCCTTCGGCGCAAAGCGGAAATATAACAGTGCCAGTATCAAAAACAATACCGCCCCGGTCAAAAACACTTCTTTGGAAAGTGCGTACAGATGAAGCAATGTCAGCACAACCGCAAACAGCACCATCATATTCGGGGAAAGAATCGAACAGAGCAGCGCCAGTATCAAAATGACCGGCAGACTGTCCAGGCGTTCCATAAACCCGATATTTTTATTGATCACAAAGAACAGCACGAACGCCAGCACGAATTTGAGCACCGGCATCATATAGATCTCATACTTGCTGTAAAAGTTCTTCAGTCTGTCCTTCAACTCCAGTAAGGTTTCCATGTATTATCCTCCTAATCGGCAGAATTTTTATTTTTCTTCCTGCTCATAGATCTTATTCACCTTCTTCACATGCGTGTAGAACTGCTTTACATGCTTTCGTCCCACACTGTAACGGACATTATAGACCACATAGGTGACAAGCAGGTAGGCTGCCATAAAAATTCCGTATTTCACAAGAATACCCGTCACAAAACCGACCAGGTCGATGCTGTTGATATTCTCCATCAGATTTTCCATCTCACAGGACAGATAAATGACCACAAACAGTGCAAAAGCAAATGTCCCAAGGATCACACTTTTTACCATTTCCTTACCAACATAATCATGGCGAAAGTACTGTGTCATCGGCACATACTGCTTCCCTTCGCCCTCCTCATATATTGCCATCTTTGTCATTTGTTTCACGCGTTCTTCGTCGATCATAGTCCACCCCATCTTATAAGCATTGCTTTCATTATAGCATAGTATAAATCCCTTGAAAAGTTTTTTGCCAAAATCCACAAAAAAACTGCCGTCAAAAAACGGCAGCTTATTTTCTGTATTTCTTATTTTTCGAGGAAACGCATTCTCTCACCATCACGCACCGGTTTCTTCGGTTCTACTTTCTTAGGCTTGTCGATCGCGCTCATAAGATTGTTCTGAAGCTTTGATTTGCAGGCATCGCAAAAACGTCCGGTTTTGATCATCGCTCCACAGTTCTCACACTCAATTCCAACCGGTGAATCGTCTGTAAACGCAAGGCGCTCCTCACGGATCCACTGCTTGATCTGCTTTGTGGACACATCATTGTCCTCAGAGACCTGATTCACGGATGCCTGTGGGTTATTGCGGATGTACTCTTTGACTTCCACGAATTTTTTCTCCAGGTCTGCGACACATGCCGGGCACAATGGCGGTCCTCCAAGGTAATTGAATAATCTTCCGCATCCTTTACAATTTCTTACTTCCATAGTAAACTGCCTCCTAAAATCCTCTGCCGCTGCTGACGCAGATAAAATATATATGCGTTCCGCCCGCCTTTTTTAATGCCAGGGCGGCGGCGTCTATCGTGCTTCCAGTGGTATAAATATCGTCCACTAATAGGATATAGGATAAGTGTACTATATTTTTCGTAATTTTAAAAGCATTTTTCAGATTATTTTTTCTTTCTGCCTCATTTAGTTCCTTTTGCGGGACTGTATTTTTCTCCCGGATCATCAGATCGGCGCATACCGGGATCCCCAGTCTCGCCCCGATCACCCGGGCGAACAGTTCCGCCTGATTGTACCCGCGTACGCGCTGTCTCTTTTTGTGCAGCGGAATCGGGACGATAACCTGTATCTTCTTATTTAATATCCATTTTTCATAACGGTGCAGCGCTTCCTCTCCGTAAAAGTCCGCGTACTCTCTCCGGTTACTGTATTTGAACCGGTACAGCGACTCCCTTATGCCGCCGCTGTATACAAAAACCGCCTTTCCCTGCTCAAATTCATGTTTTTTCTTCTTACAGTCTGTGCAGAGTTCCCTTTTTTCATCCTCCAGCGGTTTCCCGCACTTTTTACACAAAGGCTCCTGTATCCGCTCTATCTTCGCGCTGCATCCCGGACAAATCAGGCGTGACTCCTCCCAGGCTGCCACAACCGGAAGTACCTCATCGCAGACCGGGCATCTGCGCGGAAACAGGATATCTTTGATCCATTCTTCGATTCTCTTTTTTATGATTCTGCCTTTCTTCTCTCTTTGCGTTTCAAATCATAGCACAGGCTCTGTCGAAATACCATTATATTTTTCTTAAATTTTCCTGAAAATTCCGCTGTCCATCCGCATTTGGGGATTGACTTTGATTTGCCCTGTCTCTATAATTTATGGTGTTTATTACTTTAAAACTTAAAAGTTAAAAAAGGTTAAACCGATAAAGATAACAGGAGGGACATTTTTATGAAAAAGAAATTATTATCCACGCTCATGGCGACTGCCATGGTACTCGGACTTGTGGGCTGCGGAAACGCTTCATCCACCCAGACCGCTTCCGGTTCCACATCTTCCACCGAAGCAGGAACCGACGGAAAAGTCTACCACATCGGCGTATGTCAGCTCGTTGAACACGAAGCGCTCGACGCCGCTACCCAGGGCTTTCAGGATGCTTTAAAGGATAAGCTCGGAGAAAATAACGTTGTGTTTGATGTGCAGAACGCACAGGGCGAGGAAACCAACTGCGCTACGATCTGTACCGGTTTTGTTTCCGACAATGTAGACCTGATCCTCGCAAACGCAACCGCATCTCTGCAGGCTGCATCCGCGGCTACCAACAGCATTCCGATCGTCGGAACTTCCATCACGGACTATGCAACCGCATTAAACGCGGATGACTGGAACGGAACTTCCGGCACCAACATCACAGGTACTTCCGATCTCGCTCCGCTCGACCAGCAGGAAGCCATGATCAAAGAACTGGTTCCGGATGTCACACAGGTCGGCATCGTATACTGCTCCGCGGAAGCAAACTCTGTTTTCCAGGCAAATCAGATCGAAGCCGCTCTGGAAAAAGACGGCATTGCATACAAGGAATACTCCGCTGCAGACTCCAACGAGATCCAGTCTGTTGTGACCAAAGCTGTATCTGAATGCGACTGCCTGTATGTTCCGACCGACAACACCATGGCCGCCAATGTTGACATCATCAAAAACGTTACTGTTCCGGCCGGCATCCCGGTCATCGCCGGAGAAGAAGGTATCTGCCAGGGTGCGCTCGCAACACTCTCCATCAGCTACTACGATATCGGTCAGGCAGCTGGTGAAATGGCATACGAAATCCTTGTAAATGGCAAAGATCCTGGAACTATGGAGATTGAATACGCAAGCGCAACTACCAAAGAATACAATGCGGACGTTGCTGACGCGCTCGGTATCACCATTCCGGACGATTATGTGAAATTATCAACCGAAGAATAGAGGGAATATTATGAATGTATTATCACTTTTCCGCGCCATGCCAGGTTCGGTCGCACAGGGACTGATCTGGGGCATCATGGCACTCGGCGTTTATATTACTTTTAAGATCTTAAATTTTGCCGACCTTACCGTAGACGGTACTTTAGGTACCGGCGGCGCGGTCGCGGTCATGCTGATCCTGAATGGTTTTCCTCCATCTGTCGCATTGATCTTCGCTTTCGCGGCAGGCATGCTCGCCGGACTGGTTACCGGTATCTTACATACGGTTCTCGGCATCCCGGATATCCTATCCGGAATCCTGACGCAGATTGCGCTTTACTCCGTCAACATGAACATCATGGGACGTTCCAATCAGGCTGTCAGCGTTGATAAGTATAACCTCGTTGTTTCACTTCGTTATATCCCGGCTGCCATTGTGACCACAATCCTTTTCCTGGTCGTGATCATCGGCGTACTCTACTGGTATTTCGGAACAGAACAGGGCTTTACGATCCGTGCGACCGGATGCAATCCGAACATGTCACGGGCACAGGGTATCAACACCAACTTTGCGAAAGTTCTCGCGCTTGTCATCTCCAACGGACTGGTCGGACTTGCCGGCGGTCTGTACGCGCAGTATCAGGGTAACTCCGATGTCAACATGGGACGTGGCGCGATCGTTATCGGACTCGCCGCTGTGATCATCGGTGAAGTACTTGGCGAAGCCATCTTTGGCAAACGTCTCAATTTCATCGGCCGTCTCGCATTCGTAGCGATCGGCGCGATCATTTACTATGTTGTTATCGCATTTGTATTATGGCTCGGTCTTCCGTCCGAAGACATGAAGCTGTTCTCCGCCATTGTCGTTGCGATCTTCCTCGCGATCCCGTATCTGCGCGGAAAATCCAAGACTTCTTTCAAACGCGCGGCTAAGAATGGAGGTAACTGATATGTTAGAGATCAATAATATTTATAAAACCTTCAACATCGGAACAATCAATGAGAAGCACGCTTTAAACGGCGTTTCACTCACTTTAAATGATGGTGATTTTGTTACCGTCATCGGCGGAAACGGTGCAGGAAAATCGACTCTGCTCAACGCGATCGCAGGTGTATGGCCGGTTGATTCCGGTTCTCTCGTCATTGACGGAACCGACGTGACCGGTCTCCCGGAATATAAGCGCGCCTCCTATCTCGGGCGCGTTTTCCAGGATCCGATGACCGGAACCGCAGCCACCATGGAGATCGAGGAAAACCTTGCGCTCGCCGCAAGACGTGGTTCTTCCCGTGGTCTGAAATGGGGCATCACACACGAGGAACGGAAAAAATATCACGAGATTTTAAAGGAACTGGATCTCGGTCTCGAAGACCGCATGACTTCCAAAGTCGGTCTGCTCTCCGGCGGGCAGCGCCAGGCTCTGACACTTTTGATGGCAACATTAAAGAAACCAAAGCTTCTGCTTTTAGATGAGCACACAGCAGCGCTTGATCCGAAGACAGCCGCAAAGGTTCTCGCATTGTCTGACAAGATCATTGCTGAGAACCATCTGACTGCCATGATGGTCACACACAATATGAAAGATGCGATCATCCACGGCAACCGTTTGATCATGATGAATGACGGAAAGATCATCTTTGATATTTCCGGTGAGGAAAAGAAAAAACTCACGGTCGAAGATCTGCTTTTGAAATTCGAGGAGATCAGCGGCGAAGAATTCGCAAACGATAAGGCACTGCTCGCATAAGCAGTGTATGCAAAAAGGGAAACGTTCTGTTCACGCAAACGTTTCCCTTTTTTTATTCCAGCTGTTTATATTCCGGCTGTTTCTTCTGCCTGTTCTAAAATGCGATCCCGCAATCCACTGTATCGCTTCTGCTCCGTAATGTTTTCCACCATCTCATAAAACGTCTTTTCATTGCCAACAAGCGTAACGCACTTTCTCGCTCTCGTCACCGCCGTGTACAAAAGATTCCGGTTCATAAGCATCCGTGGACCGGAAAGCAGTGGAATGACGACTGCCGGATATTCACTTCCCTGTGATTTATGTATCGTGATCGCATAGGCAAGTTCTAATTCCTCCAACATCTTAAACGGATACTCCACGATCCTTCCCTCATCGAATTCAACTGTGACTGTCTCCGCATATGTATTGATCTTTTTCACGATCCCCATGTCTCCATTGAAGATCCCCATTCCTTTTTCGATCGCAAATCCGTATTTGGACTGAACCTCCCACTCGATCTGGTAATTGTTCTTTGTCTGCATCACTTTATCGCCCTCACGAAACAGCCCGTCGCCATACTCATGCTCCACCTTGCTTTTATCCGGCGGATTTAAGTATTCCTGCAAAATACGGTTCAACCGTTCCACGCCAAGCAGTCCCTTCCGCATCGGTGTCAGCACCTGGATATCATAAGGCGTTGCATCCACAAATTTCGGCAGTTTCTGCCGGATCAGCTGTATCACGACACTGATAATCACGTCCGCGTCGTAGCGTTTCAGGAAGAAGAAATCCATGCTCTTATTGTCCAGCACTACTTCTTCACCACGGTTGATCTTATGCGCATTGACGATAATGTCACTCTGGCTTGCCTGCCGGAAAATCTTGGTGAGTTTCACCACATGAAAGCACTCCGAGTCAATGATATCTTTGAGAACACAGCCGGCTCCCACACTCGGAAGCTGATTGACATCCCCTACCAGGATCAGTCTGGTTCCCGGAACGATTGCTTTTAAAAGCGAATGGATCAGATTGATATCCACCATGGACATCTCATCAATGATGATCACATCCGTTTCCAGCGGATTGTTTTCGTTCCGCTCAAATCCGGCATTGCCTTCCGCGCCACCGGAGATCTCAAGCATCCGGTGGATCGTGCGTGCCTCATATCCGGTCATTTCACTCATCCGCTTGGCTGCGCGCCCGGTTGGTGCCGCGAGGAAAATATCCATTCCTTCCAGCTCAAAATATTTGATGATCGTGTTGATCGTTGTGGTCTTTCCGGTACCCGGACCACCCGTGATCACCAGAAGCCCGCTGCGCACCGCTTCTTTCACCGCATCCATCTGTTTTTCGTCCAGCGTCATTCCCGTCTGCTTTTCAATCCGGCGGACCCGGTCCTGTATCTCCTTATCCGCCACATCATACTGCATGTCCAGGTTTTTCAGCAAAACGGCGCAATTGTTTTCCACATAATAATAAGATGCCGCATAGATCTGCATCTGTCCGTCTTTTTCTTTCAGCACCAGTTTCCGCTCGATCGCCAGATCCATGTAATGCTTTTCGATCAGCGCGCCATCCACGCCAAGCAGGTCACTCGCCCGTCTGGTCAGTTCAGCTTCCGGCAGATAGGTATGTCCGTCCACCGACGCCTGAAGCAGTGCATACAAAATACCACTGCGCACGCGGAAATCCGAATCCGTCCGGATACCTACCCGCGCCGCGATCTCATCCGCAATACGGAAGCCCACTCCGTCAACGTCATCCGCCAGTTTATACGGATTTTCTTTTATGATCCCGTAAATCTGCTGTCCATAGGTCTGATAGATCTTCACCGCGAGTCCCAGCGATATTCCATATTGCTGCAAGAATATCATGGCCTGGCGGAGGTCTCTTTTCTCCGCAACCTGATCGGAAATCTCCATTGCCTTCCGCTCACTGATCCCCTTGATCTCCGCCAGCCGCTCCGGTTCTTCCTCTATGATGCGGAATGTATCGGCTTTAAAGCGCCGCACGATCCGTGCCGCAAGCGCTGCTCCCACTCCCTTGATCGCTCCGGATCCAAGATAGCGTTCGATGGAAAGTTCATCGGTCGGCTCCTTCTGTTCATAATGATCTGCCTTAAACTGCTTTCCATACGTGGGATGATCTACATACTCACCGGTAACTTCTATATTTTCTCCTTCGCTGACTGCGGAAAATATACCCACGCAGGTGATCTCCATCTCGGAATTGATCAGATTCAAAACCGTATACCCGTTATCTGCGTTGCGATATACAATATGATCCACATAGCCCGTTATTACGTCCAAAAATTTCATCCTTCCCGTCAAACGAAATAAAACTGCCAGAATACCCTGACAGTTTTATCCATCGCTTTTATTTCTTAGAGATTATAATTTCTCTTCATCTGCTCGTACATCATCTGTGCAAAGCTTCCGCCTTCCTGATCCGTGATCTCATCCGATATCGTCTGGATCGCCGTATCCTTGAAGTAATCTACCATCTGGGAAGCATAGGAATTTTCATCATCCTTGTCAAACTTGACTGTCTTCTCAACCTGTTTTAACACCTGCTCCAAAAAGTAAGATTCAAAATCCTTACATACCGAAAGCAGTTCTTCATCCGACGCATCCGAAAAGTCTGCGTTCAGTTTGCTCTCGAGTGCGCTCGTATCGTTCTGGCTTGCCTGCGTATTTGCATAAGATGTAAGTGCATCCAATCCCATCATACTCATAGATCATTCTCCTTATCTCTTCAGCTGATTTGCTATACCAAGCATATCGTCCGATGTCGTGATCACTTTGGAGTTCATCTCATACGCGCGCTGCGCAACAATAAGATTTACCATTTCATCTGCAAGCTGTACGTTGGATCCTTCCAGATAACCCTGTACAATCTTACTTCTCGTAAGATTGTTATTGGTATATTCACTCATTGCATCACCGGATGCCTCAGTCACGGAAAGCAGGCTGTTGGATTCTTTTTCCAGTCCTGCCGGATTGCGGAACTGATAAATGCCGATCCGCCGATTCAGTGCGTGATAATTTCCTGCTCCGTCCTTATATCCGATCTCGCCGGAGTTGGACTGAAATTCCACACTTTCAGAAGAAACATTTGCCGGAAGTGAAATTACATTTCCATTGGAATCCAGCACATGATATCCTTCCTGTGTACACAGGGATACTACGTTGCCATCCTTCACCCAGGAAAAATTACCATTTCTTGTGTAATACGTCTCGCCATCCGCTCCTCTGACAGAAAAAAGACCATTTCCCTCGATCGCGAACGCAGACTTGCTTTCATTTGCGATCAGAGAGCCCTGTGTAAAGATGGAAGTGTTAGACGCCACTCTTGTACCAAGCCCCACCTGTGCGGAGATCGGTTTCTCTTCCCCGTTCGCAGACGTTGTTTTGGTCTGAAGGGTTTGATAGAGCAATGATTTAAACTCTGTCTTTTCTGACTTATAACCGCTTGTATTTACATTTGAAAGGTTGTTTGCTATTGTATCCACATTGGTCTGCTGGGCAATCATTCCAGATGCGCCAGTCCACAATGATCTCATCATATGTCACACATCTCCTTTTATCTCATCATCACACTTTGCCAACACTGTTTGCTGCCTTATCCAGTGTCGTGTCGATCGTCTGGATCAGTTTCTGGTTCGCTTCATACGCTCTTGAAACAGTGATCATATCTACCATTTCCGTAACAACATTGACATTTGATTTTTCAAGTGTTCCCTGCTCTATCGCCGCATCGGATGCCACTGCCTGTCCGCCGTCCACAAGATCATACATGTTTTCGCCGTACTCCTGCAGGTAATTGTAATCTTCAAAATCAACAACGCCAACCTGTGCAACGATCTGATTATTCTGAATGATATTGCCAAGTTCATCAACACGGAATGTCTGTGTCGGATCCAGCCGGATGTAACTTCCCGCTCCCGGATCTCCATTCAAAGCTCCGTTCCGGTTCAAAACATAATCTCCGTCCTTTGTCACCAGATAGCCCTCGGTATTTACCTTAAACGCTCCGTCTCTGGTATATTTGACCGAAGTCTCTCCCTGCTTGTTCGTATATGACAGCGCAAAGAAACCATCGCCCGCGATCGCAAGATCTTCCGCGTTATCTGTCACCTCAAAATTTCCCTGACTCCAGTCTGTATAGGTCTCCCCAATCTTCACACCCATATTGACATATCCAAGCGGCTTCGGGATATTGTATTCCGAGGTATCTTTGATCTTGAGTGCCAGCTGATCTTCAAAAGATTTCGCTGTACACCCTTCCTTCTTATAACCATTGGTCGCACTGTTTGCGAGGTTATTTGACAGGATATCCATCCGGTTCTGTTCCATGATCATCCCGGTATACGCTGTATAAAGGCCTTTTACCATATGTGCGCTCCTTCCCCCAGGCGTTCTTCCGCCTTTCTCTCTACTATTTTATATCGACATTTTCTTTAATCATCATCACGTTTTCCGGCAAGAAATTCCACAAATTTTCCGGTTCCGATCGCCACGCAGGTCATCGGTTCGTCCGCTGTCATGGTATTGATCCCGGTTCTGTCTTCGATCAGTTCTTCCAGTCCGCGAAGCAGGGATCCTCCTCCGGTCAGAACGATTCCACGGTCTGCCACGTCAGCTGCCAGTTCCGGCGGAGTCTTCTCAAGTACGCTGTGTACCGCTTCCACGATCTGAAGTGTCGGCTCACGCAGCGCCTCCTCTGTCTCCTCGGAAGATACGGTAACAGTCTTAGGAAGACCTGTCACAAGATTTCGTCCGCGCACATCCATGGTATCTGCCTGTGCAAGCGGGAAACAGGTTCCGATCTTGATCTTGATGTCTTCTGCGGTTCTCTCACCGATCAGAAGGTTGTGCTTCTTTCTCATATAACGAACAATCGCTTCGTCGAAATCATCACCGGCGATCTTAATAGAGGTGCTGACTACAGAACCTCCGAGTGAAATTACCGCTATATCCGCAGTACCACCACCGATATCTACGATCATGTTTCCACACGGTCTTGAGATATCAATGCCTGCTCCGATCGCTGCCGCGATCGGTTCCTCAATGATCGCTACCTCTCTGGCTCCGGCCTGATAGGTCGCATCCTCAACTGCCTTTTTCTCTACTTCCGTAACGCCGCTCGGCACGCATACGCTGATACGCGGTTTGCGGAAGCTCTTTTTGCCAAGTGCTTTCTGTATGAAGTACTTGATCATCTGTTCGGTAACCTTGTAATCCGAAATAACACCCTGACGAAGCGGTCTTACCGCAACGATATTTCCAGGTGTTCTTCCAAGCATCAGTCTTGCTTCCTCACCGATTGCCTTGATCTTATTGGTATCTCTATCGAATGCCACTACAGACGGCTCTTTTAATACAACGCCTTTTCCTTTAATATACACCAGAATGCTGGCTGTTCCCAAATCGATTCCTATATCTGTTGAAACCATATGATATGTTTCCCCTTTCATCTGTTTCCATTTATGTCGAATATCTGCCCAATTTCTAAAGACAGAGTATGCATTTAATCATATTCTTACATATATAATCCTATTATATACAATAACTTCCATTTTTTAAAGTGTTTTTTTCTAAAATGTCAAAAGTCAATATTTTCTTAATAATTTCGCAATAAAATTCTTCATTTTTTAGATTTTATATCTTTTTTATAATTTGTTCATACTTTAGACACATTTATACCGTATAGTAACAAGCGTACTAGCTAATTAAGCTAATATAATTTTTCATAACTCATGCTTCCCAGGTTCTTCGGAATTTGGGAAGTACTCCCCGATATTATTGCTGATATGATTTTCATATCAGCTTTTTTATTCCAGATTTGCATCTGATCCTGGCGGATCCGGATATGTCCGGGTTCCTGACAGGAACGCCCGCGCTGCATTTTCCGCAGCACAGACGTCTTTTTTTCTTTATTTTTTCTTTTTTCCCTGCTCTAAATATTTTTTGACATACTGACCGGTATAGGATTTTTTCACCTTCGCCACTTCTTCCGGCGTTCCCTCGGCGATCACCGTTCCGCCGCCGTCTCCGCCTTCCGGACCCATATCAATGATATAGTCCGCAGTCTTTATCACATCCAGATTATGTTCAATGACTACGACCGTATTTCCGCTGTCCGAAAGTCTGCGCAGGATCTCAATCAGTTTGTGGACATCCGCGAAGTGCAGTCCGGTCGTCGGTTCATCCAGAATATAAATGGTCTTTCCGGTACCACGTTTGCTGAGCTCCGTTGCCAGCTTGATACGCTGCGCCTCACCGCCGGAAAGTTCTGTGGACGGCTGTCCGAGGCGGATATAGGAAAGTCCCACATCATAGAGCGTCTGTATCTTCCGATGGATCGACGGCACATTTTCAAAGAACTTTAACGCCTCTTCAACCGTCATATTGAGCACATCATAGATACTCTTTCCTTTGTATTTTACTTCCAGCGTCTCACGGTTATAACGCTTTCCGCCGCACACTTCACACGGGACATAGACATCCGGCAGGAAGTGCATCTCAATCTTTAAGATTCCGTCTCCGGAGCATGCCTCACAGCGGCCACCTTTTACATTGAAGCTGAAACGTCCTTTTTTATAACCTCTCGCCTTTGCATCCGGTGTCGCCGCAAACAGATCACGGATCATGTCAAACACGCCCGTATAGGTTGCCGGATTGGAACGCGGGGTACGTCCGATCGGGGACTGGTCGATATCGATAACTTTGTCCAGCTGATCCAGTCCGAGGATATCGTCGTGCTTACCCGGGATCACACGCGCACGGTTTAAATCCCTCGCCAGATGTTTGTAGAGGATCTCGTTGGTCAGTGAACTCTTTCCGGAACCGGACACACCGGTAATGCAGGTCATGATGCCAAGCGGGATCTTCACGTCGATATTCTTCAGATTGTTCTCCCTTGCACCTTTGATCGTAAGGAATCCGGTCGGTTTTCTCCGTTCTTCGGGAACCGGGATCTGAATTCTTCCACTCAGGTACGCCCCGGTCAAAGACTTTTTGTTTTTCATGATCTCTTCTGCATTTCCGACCGCAACCACTTCTCCACCATGTTCGCCGGCTCCCGGCCCGATATCCACGATATAGTCCGCCGCACGCATGGTATCCTCGTCATGTTCCACCACGATCAGTGTGTTTCCGAGGTCTTTTAAGTGCTTTAATGTAGCAAGCAGCTTGTCATTATCGCGCTGATGCAGACCGATGCTCGGCTCATCCAGAATATATGCCACTCCGACCAGACCGGAACCGATCTGTGTCGCCAGACGGATACGCTGTGCTTCTCCGCCGGAGAGCGTTCCGGTTGCGCGCGCCAGTGTCAGGTAATCCAGTCCGACATCGACAAGGAATCCTACGCGTGCCTTGATCTCCTTGATCACCTGTTCCCCGATCAGAAGCTGCTGCCTGGTAAGCTGCATATCATTTAGAAATTCCTGCAGTTTTCGTATGGACAAGGAAGTTACTTCATAGATGTTTTTATCCGCAACCGTAACCGCCAGCGCATCTTTTTTCAGACGCTGTCCGCCACAGCATTTACAAGGGGTAATTCGCATGAATTCCTCATACTGCTGCTTAATCGCATCCGACCCGGTCTCACGGTAACGCCGGTTTACATTCTGGATCAGTCCCTCGAATGCAACGTCATACACGCCCTCTCCGCGCTGTCCGCGGTAATGCACCTTGACCGTTCTGCCTCCGGTGCCATAGATCAGCATATGGCGCACATCCTCCGGCAGTTCCTGATACGGGGTATTTAAGGAAAATCCGTATTCTTTTGACAGTGCTTTTAATGTCGCGTAAGTATAACTGGACGGATCCGCAGACGACTGCCATCCCATAACCTGGATCGCGCCTTCCGCAAGTGAAAGCCGCTTATCCGGGATCATCAGATCCTCGTCAAACTCCATCTTGTAGCCCAGTCCGTAACATTCCGGGCAGGCACCGAACGGATTGTTGAAAGAAAAGCTGCGCGGCTCGATCTCATCAATGCTGATCCCGCAGTCCGGGCAGGAAAAGCTCTGGGAAAACTGCACCGGCTCCCCGCCGATCACATCCACGGTCATAAGCCCTTCCGCCAGATTTAAGACATTCTCGATCGAATCGGTCAGACGTTTTTCGATGCCCGGTTTTACGACCAGACGGTCCACAACGATCTCGATGTTATGCTTTTTGTTTTTGTCCAGCCTAATCTCCTCAGTTAGCTCATACACACTGCCATCCACCTGCACACGCACATAACCGCTTCGTTTTGCACGCTCTAACAGCTTCTGGTGCTCACCCTTTCTGCCCCGGACCACCGGAGCCAGCAGCTGTATCTTTGTTCCCTGCGGCATGGACATGATCTGATCCACCATCTGATCCACGGTCTGCTTGCGGATCTCCCTGCCACACTTCGGACAATGCGGGATACCGATACGCGCATATAGCAGACGAAAGTAATCATAGATCTCTGTCACCGTTCCGACCGTCGAACGCGGATTGCGGTTCGTTGACTTCTGGTCGATCGAGATCGCCGGTGAAAGGCCTTCGATCTTCTCCACATTCGGTTTTTCCATCTGCCCTAAGAACTGTCTCGCATAGGAAGACAACGACTCCATATAACGTCTCTGCCCTTCCGCATAGATCGTGTCAAACGCAAGGGATGATTTTCCCGAACCAGAAAGACCGGTCAGCACCACAAACTCGTCTCTTGGAATGTCTACATCGATTCCCTTTAAATTATGTTCTTTTGCTCCCCGTATTTTTATATATTTCCGTTCCTTTGCTGCCATGTTCTACCTCACTGCTTTTTGGTTTCTTCATACATTTTCTTTAAGTTTATCATCTTGTCACGCAGCTCTGCCGCAGCCTCGAAATTGAGTTCCGCCGCAGCCTTCTGCATTTTTTTTGTCACATCTTTGATCAGCTTTTCCAGTTCTTTTTGGCTCATGGATTCCGGGTCTTTCTCGAATTCCATCTCCTCCTGCGCCACTTTCTTTGAGATGCTGATCAGATCACGCACAGACTTTTTGATCGTAGTCGGTGTGATGCCATGTTCCTCATTGTAAGCCTGCTGCACCTTCCTGCGCCGCATGGTCTCATCGATCGCCACACGCATGGAATCCGTGATCGTATCCGCATACATAATGACATGTCCTTCCGAATTTCGCGCCGCACGCCCGATCGTCTGGATCAGCGATGTCTCCGAACGCAGGAAACCTTCCTTATCCGCATCCAGGATCGCCACCAGCGTGATCTCCGGGATGTCCAGACCCTCACGCAGCAGGTTAATGCCGACTAACACGTCAAACACGTCCAGACGCAGATCCCGGATGATCTCGGCGCGCTCCAGAGTATCGATATCGGAGTGCAGATATTTCACCCGGATGCCGATCTCCCGCATATACTCGGTCAGATCCTCCGCCATCTTTTTCGTCAGCGTTGTGATCAGAATTTTGTTTTTCTTTTCGATTTCCTTATTGACCTCTCCGATCAGGTCATCGATCTGTCCCTCTACCGGACGGACCTCCACCTCAGGATCCAGCAGTCCGGTCGGACGTATGATCTGTTCCGCACGCAGCAGCTCATGCTCTTCTTCATACACATTCGGCGTTGCTGAGACAAACAGCATCTGGTCGATCTTGCCTTCAAACTCCTCAAAGTTGAGCGGACGGTTATCCAGTGCCGATGGCAGCCGGAATCCGTAATCCACCAGAGTCATTTTTCTGGAGCGGTCGCCCGCATACATTCCGCGCACCTGCGGCACCGTGATATGGGACTCGTCAACGATGATCAGATAATCATCCTTAAAATAATCCATCAGAGTATGCGGCGTTGCCCCCGCCAGAAGCCCGGCAAGCGGTCTCGAATAGTTTTCGATGCCGCTGCAGAATCCGGTCTCTTTTAACATTTCGATATCAAAGTTCGTCCGCTCCGAAATGCGCTGCGCCTCCAACAGCTTGTCCTCACTCTTAAAAAAACGCACCCGTTCTTCCAGCTCTTTTTCGATCTCATCACACGCACGATTGATCTTTTCCTGCGGCACTACATAATGCGATGCCGGAAAGATCGAGATATGCTGCAGGCTGTTCTTGATCTCGCCGGTCAGCACATCGATCTCCACAATGCGGTCGATCTCATCTCCGAAGAACTCCACGCGGATCGCCGTCTCCCCACGGTCTGCCGGAAAGATCTCCAGGACATCTCCATGCACCCGGAAGGTACCACGGTGAAAATCCATATCGTTTCGTGTGTACTGGATATCAATAAGCTGGCGGATCACATCATCACGATCCCGCTCCATACCCGGACGCAGCGACACCATCATTCCCAGGAAGTCTTCCGGGCTGCCCAGGCCGTAAATACAGGAAACCGAGGAAACCACCACCACATCCCGCCGTTCCACCAGCGCCGCTGTCGCAGACAGACGCAGCTTGTCAATCTCCTCATTGATCGCCGAATCTTTCGCAATGTAAGTGTCCGTAGACGGAACATACGCCTCCGGCTGATAGTAATCGTAATAGGAAACGAAATACTCGACCGCATTTTCCGGGAAGAATTCCTTCATCTCCCCATAAAGCTGTGCCGCGAGCGTCTTGTTGTGTGATATGATAAGCGTCGGCTTGTTGAGCGCCGCAATGACATTCGCCATTGTAAAGGTCTTACCGGAACCGGTAACACCAAGCAGTGTCTCAAACTGATTGCCCTCTTTAAAGCCTTGTACTAATTTTTCGATCGCCTGCGGCTGGTCACCGGTCGGCTGGTATGGGGAATGCAATACAAAATGATCCATATTTTCCTCCAGACATCATTCTTCTCTGCTATTATTCCATGAACTGTCTCTGATTATAGCAGAATAAAAAAGAAAAGTACAGAGCAAAATCGAACTTTTGTTCTGTACTTTTCTTTTTATTTTTTGCTCTTTCCGCCCATCATCCTCACCCCAAACACGATAAGCCCGATCAGCAGGTTCAGATAAAAACTGATGCCGCGCGTCACGCACATGGACACCAGAAGGCTCGTTCCGGTAAAAATACCGGAAAACGCCGTATGATAGACTGCTTCTGAAATTCCCTGCGCACCTGGAAGCGGCAGGATCTCCACGGTAATGTAAACAGCCGCTTGAAGCAGCGCGATGTCCATCACTCCGGTGCCGCAAAGCCCAAGTCCTCTGTATACTGCATACGTTCCAACGCAGGACAACAGGCGCTGCAGACAGGTCACCGCAAATATAACTGCGATCACTTTTTTGTGGGACTTAAAAACAGCAGACCGCTCTCTTTTCTGAAAGCGATCCGCTGTTCCTATATCCGTTATTCCATTGATGCCACGATCTTGTCTGCCAGTTCTTCCAGTGACGCATACTGGTCTTCTTTCAGCGCAGATTTCACTGTAAGCGTATCCGAGATCACCGTCATCTCCTTCAACGCCGCTACCTGCTCTGCCATCTGCTTTCCACTGGTTGCCGCCCAGGTTCCATTCTCTAAAAATGCCACCTTACGCTTCTGGACGTTCAGTGCTTTCATGTCCGCAAGAAAATTCTCCATTTTCGGGTAAATGCCGCCGTTATAGGTCGGTGCCGCAAGAACAATGTGGCTGCAGCGGAACGCCTCTGAGATCAGTTCCGACACATCCGTGTTTGACACGTCATATACCACGATCTTCTTTACGCCCTTGTCGGCAAGGATCCCCGCCAGCACATTTGCCGCATTCTCGGTATTTCCGTACATGGAAGCGTATGCGATCATGACTGCCTGATCTTCCGGTGCGTAGCTGCTCCAGGTATTGTACTTATCCAGAATGTAGCCGAGATCTTCACGCCAAATCGGGCCGTGCAGCGGGCAGATCATCGCGATATCAAGTCCGGCCGCTTTCTTTAACAGGTTCTGCACCTGCATACCATATTTTCCGACAATGTTTGTATAATATCTTCTCGCGTCATCCAGCCAGTCGCGGTCAAAATCCACTTCATCCGCAAAGATATTTCCGTTTAACGCTCCGAACGTACCGAAGCCGTCCGCAGAAAACAGGATCTTTGTTTTCTCCTCGTAAGTCACCATCGCCTCCGGCCAGTGTACCATCGGTGCCATCACAAAGTGGAACACATGCTCTCCGCTTGAAAAAGTATCTCCTTCTTTGACAACTGTGGCATGCGCATCCACATCAAAGTCGAAAAACTGCTTCATCATCTGAAATGTCTTCGCGTTTCCGATCAGCGTGAGATCCGGGTAGCGGAGCAGCAGCTCCTCGATCAGCGCGCAGTGATCCGGTTCCATGTGATTTACGATCAGATAATCCAGCGTCCTTCCATCCAGCACATGAGTCAGATTTTCAAAAAACTGTCTGCTGATCGAACTGTCCGCCGTATCCAGAAGAACTGTTTTTTCATCCATTACCACATACGCGTTATAAGATACGCCTCTTTTGATCGGAAAAATGTTTTCAAACAGGGCAAGACGTCTGTCGCTTCCGCCCACCCAGTAAATATGATCCGTTACTTTTCTCGTACAATGCATCTCGTATTACCTCCTGTTACTTTTCTCGTACAATGCATCTCGTATTACCTCCTGTTTCTTCGTCTAAAACTCTTCCGCCCCTTGTATTCGTTCGTATTATAACGAATTCTTTTCCCGGAATCAACCCTTTCTTATAAAGTAAAAGATCCGGCATTCCGTTTTCCCGGAACACCGGATCTTCTTACCATTCCTGTCTTTTTTTACTGCTTGTTCATGCAGCAGTATTTATACTTTTTACCGCTTCCGCACGGGCAGAGATCATTTGGATATACCTTTGCAGCTTCTCTCTTTTTCGGAGCATTCTGCGCACTCTCGTCCTTGTTGGTTCCGGTTACCTTTGCCACCTGCTCACGTTCTACTTTCTGCTCGATGCGTACATGGAACAGAAGACGTACGGTATCTTCCTGGATGCTGGAGATCATGGCATCAAACATATCAAATCCTGCCATCTTGTATTCTACGAGCGGATCTCTCTGGCCGTATGCCTGAAGTCCGATACCCTGACGCAGCTGATCCATATCATCGATGTGATCCATCCACTTGCGGTCGATGACCTTTAAGAGGATGACACGCTCTAATTCACGGACTGCTTCTGAATCCGGAAACTCCGCTTCTTTGGCTTCGTATAATTTCACTGCCTTTTCTTTGAGGCTGTGCTTTAATTCTTTATTGTTCTTGTATTCCTTAATGGATTCCGGTGTCAGCGGCTCTAACGGAATGAGCGGGATCAGAAGCTGGTTCAGCTCATTGACATCCCATTCTTCCGGCGGAAGCTCAGAGGAAATACAGGTATCCACTGCTGCTTCCACACGGTCTGTGATCATCTTGTAGATCACGTCACGCATACTCTCTCCGTTTAATACACGGCGTCTCTCGTCGTAGATGATCTCTCTCTGGTCATTCATAACCTGATCGTAATCCAAGAGGTTCTTTCTGATACCAAAGTTGTTTGCCTCGATCTTCTTCTGTGCTTTCTCAATCGCGCTTGAGAGCATCTTGTGCTGGATCTGTTCTCCTTCCGGCACACCAAGTGTGTTGAACATATCTACCAGTTTCTCGGAACCGAACAGACGCATCAGATCATCTTCCAGTGAGATGAAGAACTGGGATTCCCCCGGATCTCCCTGACGTCCGGCACGTCCGCGCAGCTGATTGTCGATTCGTCTGGATTCATGACGCTCGGTACCGATGATCTTTAATCCGCCGGCCGCTCTTGCCTCGTCATCCAGCTTGATATCCGTACCACGGCCTGCCATGTTGGTCGCGATCGTTACCGCTCCGTGCGTACCTGCCTGTGCTACGATCTCAGCCTCCAGCTCATGGTATTTCGCGTTTAAGACCTGATGTTTGATCCCGCGTTTATTTAACATGCCGCTCAAAAGTTCGGATGTATCGATATTGATCGTACCGACCAGTACCGGCTGTCCTTTTGCGTGTGCTTTCTCCACCTCATCGACAACCGCCTTGAATTTTTCCTTCTTGGTCTTGTATACCGCGTCCTCATGATCGATACGGGCGATCGGACGGTTCGTCGGTACTTCGACAACGTCCATGCCGTAAATATCACGGAACTCTTTTTCCTCTGTCAGAGCGGTACCGGTCATACCGGCTTTTTTGTTATATTTATTAAAGAAGTTCTGGAATGTGATGTTCGCGAGCGTCTTGCTCTCTCTCTTGACCTTCACATGTTCCTTTGCCTCGATCGCCTGATGCAGTCCGTCCGAATAACGGCGTCCCGGCATGATACGTCCGGTAAATTCATCTACGATCATGACCTGATCATCTTTAACCACATAATCCTGGTCACGGAACATCAGATTGTGCGCGCGCAGCGCCAGGATGATATTGTGCTGGATCTCAAGGTTTTCCGGATCGGCAAGGTTTTCGATCTTAAAGAAGTTCTCAACCTTCTTTACCCCCTGCTCGGTCAGGTTTACGACTTTGTCCTTTTCATTGACAACGAAATCGCCGTCTTCTTCCACTTCCACGCCCATGATGGCATCCATCTTGGTGTATTCCTGCTGATCCTCGCCACGCTGCATCTGACGCGCAAGGATATCACATGCTTCGTAAAGTCTGGTGGACTTGCTGCTCTGTCCTGAAATAATAAGCGGGGTACGCGCCTCATCGATCAATACGGAATCGACCTCATCGATGATCGCATAGTGGAGGCCTCTCTGCACCAGCTGTTCCTTATAGATGACCATGTTATCTCTCAGGTAATCAAATCCAAGCTCATTGTTGGTCACATAAGTGATGTCGCAGTTGTATGCCGCCTGACGCTCCTTATTGTCCATTCCGTTTAAGATCACGCCAACGGTAAGTCCGAGAAATTCATGTACCTTTCCCATCCACTCCGCATCACGCTTTGCCAGATAATCATTGACCGTAACGATATGAACGCCTTTGCCTTCCAGTGCGTTTAAGTATGCCGGTGCCGTGGAAACCAGGGTCTTACCTTCACCGGTCTTCATCTCCGGAATACGTCCCTGATGCAGGATCACACCACCGACCAGCTGTACCCGGTAATGCTCCATGCCAAGAACACGCTTTGCCGCCTCTCTTACCGTGGCAAAAGCCTCAGGGAGGAGATCATCAAGCGTCTCACCGTCTTCCAGTCTCTTTTTATATTCTTTCGTCTTTCCCCTGAGCTCCTCATCAGACAATGCCTGCATATCCGGTCGCAATGCCTCGATCTTATCAATCAGTGGGTAAATACGCTTCAATTCTCTCTCGCTGTGGGTTCCAAAGATTTTCTCTATTGCTTTCATCCAAATACTCCTATCTTTTTTTCCTAAATCCAAACAACTTTTCTAATTGTACCACTATCTGGTTTTTTTCACAATAGACAATCCCATGAACGATTTATGAATTTTTTATAAATGAATGTTTCCCTTTTCCACGGAATCGTGCTATACTCACACTTAACAAAAAGATGCATATGGTAATTGCAAAGCAGTTACCGTTCAGAAAGGAGTTACACCATGTCATATATTTATCAGACAAAGGGGACCTGCTCCAGCAAAATTGAAGTGGAGCTGGACGGAAATGTTGTAAAGCATGTAAAATTTACCGGCGGCTGTCCGGGAAACCTTCTCGCGATCCCGAAATTAGTAGAGGGGCTCACCGTAGAACAGGTCGAAGAAAAACTGACCGGCATCCACTGCGGTATGAAGCAGACTTCCTGCGGAGACCAGCTGGCACATGCCTGTCGTGAAGCATATGAAGCAAGCCAGAAATAGGCCTGCTTCTTTTTTTACTAATATTGCACAATTATCCCGTATTATTTTCTGACACTTTGCCGGTTTTATTTTTATTTTCTTATTATACATTGACATTCTTCTTTTTTGCGTTATAATGTAATTACAAAAACAAAAGAAGTTCACACTTCTTAAAAAGGAGGAGAGACCACCAGGAACACAAATTGATACATCCTAAAAAAAGAAACAAATGATCATTGTCCCATCTTTATTTTCCAAAGAAACGACACTATGAATGAAAAAAACAAAAGAATGAACAGAACGATCCAAAAGGGATACGGTTTCAAAAATCATAGAAAGACAAAAGATTCTTAGAAGATAATACAAAAGAAAAGGGACATCAAAAAAAGACAAAGAGAGGAAAGGTCCAATGGACAACGCAGTCTGAAAGGCGTCATCAATGAGCTAAAAGAAATTGATGACGCCTTTTCCTATTGTATATTTGCCTGTCAAAGCAATGGAATATGAAAATACAGCAGTATGAAGTTTTTCACAAAGCAGTTGATCACCACCAGCGCCAGCGCGATCCAGAGATAGACGGGTCTGAAATGCACCACTGCCCGGAATCGTCCGCGGCTCAAACGCCCGATCGTCTGCGTGACCAGAAAAGCTGCTCCGACCACCACCGTGTAAAGCACGATCGGATGGTAATAAAGCGATAACAAAGGCTTTCCACACAGCAGCGCGTACGCTGCCCTGGTGCCGCCGCAGCCCGGACAGTAGATCCCGGTCACCGCATGTATCATACAGGGAGGAACCGGCGGTATCGGCGACTTTCCGGTTACCTTCCACCAGATCACGCAAAGCGCCACAACAAGTACACCAAGCATCCCCGCAATAAAAAATACCCGGTCTATGATCTCGGTTTCTTTTTCTTTCTGGGTGGTCAGATCCATGTCCGTACGCTCTCCTTTCCGATTCTTTTCACTGTTTTCTGTCGTTTTAGTATAACAGCAGTGATACCGTTCTGTCAAAATCCTCTCTCTTGTCTTTCATCTGTTTTATGCTATAATGAATGCAGTTTACCAAAAAAGGAGTATTTCATGAAACGTGATCTTACCGAATTAAAACGTCTGGCAAGAGAAACTCTGACCGGACATTACGCTGCGCCAATGGCAGGCATTGTCATCACCGGCGCGATATCAAATCTGCTGCTTCTGCCGTTCGACCTGACTTTAAACAACTCCGCATCGCAGTCCGTCATTTTTTATGTTGCGAGTTTCTTTATCGTACTGCTTTCGATCCTGTTTTCCTGCGGTCTGTGCTATATGCACCTAAAAATGCGCAGAAATCTTTCTTATGGCATGCGGGATATTTTTTACTTTTTTAAAAGCCATCCCGACCGCCTTTTGCTTTCGTACCTTTTGCTGATCGGACTTGCTGTCCTTGTCTTTCTCCCTGCGATCGTTATCACTGTGACCGCCGTCCGTCTGGAGCAGACCGTTCTTCTCTGGATCGCGATCCCGGTCTTTATCCTTTCCGCGCTATGTCTGCTTCCGCTGTTATACCGCTACGCGATGGTCTTTTATCTTCTGATCGATCATCCGGAGATGAAACCGGCCGCCGCCTTCCGTGAGAGCAGCCGTCTGATGAAGGGGAACCGGATGCGGCTCTTTTTATTACATTGCAGTTTCCTCGGCTGGCTGCTCCTCGGCATCTGCTCCTGTTTCATCGGATTTTTGTGGATCGAGCCTTATTTCGAGCAGACCTGCGTCAGCTTCTATTTTGAACTGACCGGTGAAAATGATGCTCTCGCGCAAAAAAAGGCTGCCGAATCCGGCAGCCCGCAGACACCTCACTTTCAAATGTATGTCTGAAAAGCCGATCCGCCATACCCTTTGGGTGTCAGGAATCTTCTTCCTCATCATCTTTTGCCCACCCAAAGGCGTATCGGACGGCCTTGTTCCATCCTTTCATCTTCTTTTTCCGTTCTTCCTCATCCATCGACGGTTCAAACACGCGCGCGATCCTCTGATTTCTGCGCACATCTTCCTTATCTTTCCAGTAACCGACCGCAAGCCCCGCAAGGTACGCGGCACCTCTTGCCGTAGTCTCGATACATTCCGGCCGTTCCACCGGCGCATGGATCATGTCTGCCTGGAACTGCATCAGGAAATTGTTTGCGCTGGCTCCTCCGTCCACGCGCAGTGACTGCAGCTTGATGCCCGCGTCCTCTTCCATGACCGAAATTACATCACATACCTGATACGCAATGGATTCGAGCGTGGCGCGGATGATATGGTTTTTGTTCGTTCCACGCGTGATCCCGACGATCGTTCCACGCGCGTACTGATCCCAGTGCGGTGCCCCAAGCCCGGTAAATGCCGGAACGACATAACAACCATGGGTTCCTTTCACTTTGGTCGCCATATACTCGGAATCCTCCGCCGAATCGATGAGTTTCATATTATCCCGCAGCCACTGGATGACCGCTCCTGCTACAAAAATAGAACCTTCGAGCGCATAGGTCACTTTTCCATCCAGCCCCCATGCGATCGTTGTGACCAGTCCGTTTGCCGAATAAACCGGTTTCTCCCCGGTATTCATCAGAAGGAAACATCCGGTTCCGTAGGTATTTTTTGCCTCGCCCCGCGCAAAACAGGTCTGTCCGAACAATGCCGCCTGCTGGTCTCCCGCGGCTCCGCCGATCGGGATCGCCCCTCCGAGGAACGCCGGATCTGTGTAGCCGTAGATCTGGCTTGACGACACAGGCGTCGGCAGCATATTCGCAGGAATGTCCAAATCCCGCAGGATATCCTCATCCCAGGTCAGTGTATGGATGTTAAAAAGCATCGTCCGGGACGCATTCGAGTAATCCGTCACATGAACTTTTCCTTTGGTCAGTTTCCAGATCAGCCAGGTCTCTACCGTTCCAAACAACAGCTTTCCTTCTGCGGCGAGCGTTCTCGCTCCCTCCACATGATCCAGGATCCATTTGATCTTGGTCGCGGAAAAGTACGCATCGATGATAAGCCCTGTTTTCTTCCGGTACTCGTCCTGCAGGCCTTTTTTCTTTAATTCGTCCGCGATATCCGCCGTCCGTCTGCACTGCCATACGATCGCATTGTAGATCGGTTCTCCGGTCTCTTTGTTCCACACGATCGCCGTCTCACGCTGGTTCGTAATACCGATCGCCGCGATATCACTCGCTTTCGCCCCGATCTTTAACATGGCTTCCACCGCGACTCCAAGCTGTGTTGACCAGATCTCATTCGCATCATGTTCCACCCAGCCCGGATTCGGGAAAAACTGGCGGAATTCTTTCTGCGCCATGCTGCAGATTTCTCCTGTCTCGTTGAACAGGATACACCGGTTGCTCGTTGTCCCCGCATCCAGTGCCATTACATACTTTGCCATGGTTACCCCTCCCATACATTTCGTTGGTCATATTATACAATATTTTTGCGCAGATTTGTAATTTTTTTGCTTTCTATGGATGGGATTTCAATTCATGATTTTTATAAAAGATCCGGCAGATATTTCATCCGCCGGATCTTCCCGCTTTTTTCTGTTTTTCTTTGTTATTTTGAAAGCAGATAATCGACCAGAGTATGTCCCTCCGCGATATAATTGTCGGTCTTTGCCGCCTCTGCCTCATTGTATTTCCAGTCATGCTGCTGTTTGTCCGTGCTGTCGTATAAAAGATACGGCACACTGTCTCCGGTATGTGTACGCAGTGAGATCGGTGTCGGATGATCCGGCAGAATGACCATGCGGAAATCTTCGCCCGCAGCCTCAAGCCCTGCAACGATCGGATTTATGATCTTCTCATCCAGATTCTCGATCGCCTTTACTTTTTTCTCGACACTGCCCTGGTGTCCCATCTCGTCCGGTCCTTCCAGATGCACATAGACAAAATCGTATCCGTCTTTGGTTAAGACATCCACAGCCGCCTGTGCCTTGCCGGCATAGTTGGTATTAAGTCCGCCGTTTGCTCCCTCTACATTGATGACCTTCATGGATGCGCCAACCGCGATCCCCTTTAAGAGATCGACTGCTGAGATCATCGCGCCCTTCAAATGGGTCTTCTCAGAGAAAGATGAGAGTGACGGTTTTGTTCCGGCTCCCCAGAACCAGCAGGAGTTGGCAGGATTTAAGCCGCGCTTTTTCCGCTCAATGTTGATCGGATGATTGACTAAGATATCGTAACTCTTTTTCATCATGTTACGCAGATCTTCGTTCTCCGGCAGCTTGTCTCCGATCTTCTGTCCAAGCACATCATGCGGCTGCACCAGATCCACAACCTCGCCCTTGTCCCAGATCAGCAGATGACGATAGCTTGTTCCGACATAGAACTTGTAAGTATCGGTCTCAAGTTCTTTTCTCACCGCCTCAAGCAGCACTACTGCATCCTCGGTACTGATCTCGCTTGAGCTGTGATCGATGATCGTGCGGTCCTCATAATTGTCCTCTTCTTCGGAGAGCGTCACAATGTTGCAGCGCAGCGCGATGTCTGTGTCTTTCATCGGCACACCGATGCTCAACGCTTCGAGCGGAGAACGGCCGGAATAATATTTTCTCGGATTGTAACCCAGTACGGACAGATTTGCCGTATCGCTGCCCGGCTTCATGCCATCCGGAACCGTATGTACCATACCGATCTCTCCCATGGATGCCAGTTTATCCATCGTCGGTGTCTTTGCGTATTCCAACGGTGTCTTGTTTCCCAAACTCTCAATCGGACGGTCTGCCATTCCGTCTCCTAACACTACGATATACTTCATATCTCCTCGCCTTTATCCTTTCTCCCTGTTTTCCTGCCTGTCATGCCATCTTACGCAAGACGGATCATCTGCAGTACTTTGCCGAGTTTCGCTGCTTTTTCCTCATAAGCCGCTTCTGTCATGTTTCCGGTCACAAATCCCATCTCGCCGGAAATTCCGTCTGCATGAACCAGTTCCACCTCACCGAAGGCTGCCTTTACTGCTGCCTCGTCCGCTTCGGTACGAACGAAAAATCTCTTTTCATTTTTCTTATAATCAGCCAGCGGAAGCTCTTCTTTGCTCCATTCTACCGGAATATTCTGATCCAGATGTTTTGCCATCTCAACCACATCCGCAACTACCGCACTCGCGGTCGGAAGCTTTCCTGCCCCACTGCCGTAAAACATTGCGTCGCCAAGTACATTACCATGTACGAAGACAGCGTTAAATACATCATTTACACTGTAAAGCGGATGCTCCGGGGAAAGCAGATGCGGTGCTACAAGCGCGCTGTATGTTCCGTCTGCCTGTCTGCTGGTCGCAAGCAGCTTGATCGATCTTCCCATTGCCTTTGCGTATTTAAAATCAACCGCAGAGATCTTTGTGATCCCTTCGGTATGGATCTTTTCAAAATCAACCTGTTTTCCTGCCACAAGAGAAGTTAAGATCGCGATCTTTCTGCATGCGTCAAAGCCTTCCACATCCGCAGTCGGATCTTTTTCCGCATATCCCTTGTCCTGCGCGTCCTTTAATACGTCCGCAAATTCCAGTCCTTCATTTGCCATCTTGGTCAGCATATAGTTTGTGGTTCCGTTTAAGATACCGGTGATCTCCTCGATCTTGTCCGCAGTCAGACACTCATTGATCGAGCGGATGATCGGGATTCCGCCGCCGACACTGGCTTCAAACATGAAATTCACATTTTTTTCCTTTGCCACAGCAAGCAGTTCCGCGCCTTTTTCGGCAACCAGAGCCTTGTTTGAAGTCGTAACGCTCTTTCCTGCCTCAAGCATTGCCTTTACGAAGGTAAACGCCGGTTCCACGCCTCCCATGGTCTCCACTACGATCTTTACTTCCTCATCTGCTGTGATGTCCTTGTAATCATGTACGATCTTCTTTTCGATCGGATCCCCCGGGAAATCCCTCAGATCCAGTACATATTTTACTTCCACTTCCTCACCGACACGTTTTGCGATGCTGTCACGGTTTGTTTCCAGTACCTCCACAACACCTGAGCCGATCGTTCCATAACCCATTACTGCAATTTTTATCATAATATTTACTCCTTAAAATGTGATTTCTACTCTCTCGCAAGAATCTTCAGATAGTGGATCCCTTCCACACTCTCGATCTCATCCACCATCGTAGCGACATCCCCTGTCTCCGGCAGTACATCCACACTGAGTGTAAGTGACGCGATCCCATTGACCGGAATACTCTGATGAATGGTAAGAATGTTCGCGTGATATTCCGCGATCGTCTTCAGTACAATAGACAAAAGTCCCGGTTCATCATCCAGCTGAACCACCATCGTGACCGTTTTTCCCCGGACATTGTCATGAAACGGGAAAATGTCATCCTTATATTTATAGAAAGAACTCCTGCTGATCTCCACCATATCCGTTGCTTCCTGCACGGACGCGGCACGTCCCGACTCAATGAGCCGTTTTGCTTCCACGACTTTCAACAGGACTTCCGGCACTGCTTTTTCTTTTAAAACATAATAAGTCGTTTTTTCTGCCATTGGTTTCCTCCATCTGTACGCGGCACAAATACATTTGTGCTTACTTGAAAGATGATAACACAAAGCCTGCGTTCACGCAACACTTTTCTGAAATGCAGTCATAAACTGTCCGGTCCGGCAACGGATCGTGAAATGCAAAACGGGATGCGTCCCCGCATCCCGCTTTTTGTCTGCATTTCTTTTTTCTTATGGGCGTGTCTTTCCACACTCGGAACAGAATTTTCCGGTATTCACATGGCCGCATTCACACGTCCACTCTGCTGCCGGTCTCGGTTTTCCGCACTCCGGGCAGAATTTTCCGGTGTTTACATGACCGCATTCACACGTCCACTCTGTCGGTTCCGGCTTCGGTTTTCCACACTCGGAGCAGAATTTTCCGGTGTTCACATGACCGCATTCACACGTCCAGCCAGCCGCGCCTGCTGCTCCTGCCGCTGCGCCTGATACTCCTGCTGTCTGAGGTGCCTGACCGGACACTGCCTGATTCGCCTGGTTCATCTGCATCTGCTGCATATTGGCTGCCGATGCCGCACCCATCATATTTCCGGTCGTGTTCATACCCATGCCGACACCCATAAAGCCTGCCATCGCGCCGTTCGCATTGGAGCCCGCAGCCTCCATGCCTCTTGCTAACGCGCCCTGTACATAGCCTTCACGGACACCCGGATCACTCAACATCGCGCCCTGGTTTCGCATGTTAATTAACTTCTGGGACTCTTCGTCATAGGAAATGCTTGCGATACCGACGGACTGGATCTCCATACCGCGGAGCGTATTCCATTTCTCATCAAGTGCCTTCTCCATGTAATTTCCAAGTTCCATGCCCCTGGATGCTACATGGGAAATACGGATGCCGTCCGCAGACATCTGGTTGATCGAGGACTGCAGCGCCTCCAAGAACTCTGAAATATACTGCTCATTGATCTCCGTGATCTCGACATGATCTTTATTTCTCGGCACTGCCTCGGCATAAAAGCGAAGCGGCTCCACGATCTTGATCGAATAAGTACCATGCGCGCGCAGGAAAAGTTCCGCATTGTAGAAATTATCAAAGTAATTGATCGGTGTTCTTGTGCCGAATTTGATTCCCTTGATCTCCTGAAGATTGATGTAGAATACTCTCTGCTCTCTCGGTGTCTCACCGCCATATTTTACCCTATGGAACGTCTCTTTTACACTGTCCCCGAGCTGCCCGTTGAATAACGATGGCAGAGAGGAATTATCCACGGTAAAATATCCCGGTTCTGCCGTGTAATCCACGATCTTTCCTCCGTCCACGACCATCATGAACTGGTTTTCATACACATGGATCACGGAACCGTTGGAAACGGTATTATCCGTTCCTTTTACATTGCTGCCCTTACGGATTCTCACACCGCTCGTAAAAACGGTCTGGTCTCCCATGTCACCCGGCTCAAATACCTCTAACCACTGATCCGCAAAGTTCTTTCCGATTGCTGTTGTCACCGCTTTAATTAAGCCCATTTTTCATTCTCCTTTTCGAATTGCTTCTTATGTAATTGCTCCTCTATACTTCATAAAAACGTTCGAGGCTCCACACGTTCACATTGACCGGGGTCAGTGCTGCCCCGCAGTATTCACAGTGCTTTGCGCCGAGGGATGTGACCGGTGCTCCGCAGTTCGGGCAGTTCACCCCGCACGCGTCCGCTTCCCCGAATTTTCCCGCGTCCTGTATATACATAAGCTCTGTGTTGTATCTGGTCTGTGTGAGACGCTTCTCATCGCCCTTGATCACTTTTCCGCCTTTGTTCGAATAATGCAGATATTCCACGGCGCTCTGAAGCGTGATCATACACGTCCCGTTCTTTTTCTCATAACGCGCGATCTCTGTGCGATGGATCCGCGCGCGCTCATATATTTCCGTAATACCGTTTTCCCGATCGGACTGGATCTTATTTTCCACCTGCTCTCTTACTGTCCCGGATGCCTCTCTTAAAAGTCCCGCGTTCTGGTTCTGTATCGCGGCAAACGCAGACAGCAGCATATTCTCTGCACGCGCACAGAACTCTCTCCAGTTAAATTCCGGAAAATCTTTTTCGATCTGCGGCTCTAAGATCCTTGTCATCCCGCAGACGGACTTTGGCGTGAGCGCCTGTTCATCCGCCTGCTTCTCCAGTCCCTCCTGTATGGATTCTGTTCCAAACAGCTGGAGCGAAAGTTCTTTTAATTTCTTTTTCGCATAGCAGAGCGCTCCGATCAGAACGATAAGAATGATAAGTGCAATGATAAGTTTCACTGCGCAGCTCCTTTCCTACTCTGCTTTTACATCCGGCCTTCCAAGCGAAAGCCACTTCAAATAACCATTGATAAAAAGATCGATCGATCCGTCCATGACCGCATCCACATTTCCGGTCTCAACACCGGTTCTGTGATCCTTGACCATCGTGTACGGCTGCATGACGTAGGAGCGGATCTGGTTGCCCCAGCCGATCTCTGTCACTTCGCCACGGATATCTGCCGCCTTGTCTGCGTTCTCCTGCTGTTTTAACAGATATAACTTTGCCTTTAACATCTGCATTGCCTTATCTTTATTCATATGCTGGGAACGCTCATTCTGACAGGTCACCACGATTCCGGTCGGGAAGTGGGTGATACGGATCGCCGACGAGGTCTTGTTGATGTGCTGTCCACCGGCTCCGCTTGAGCGATAGGTATCGATACGGATATCCTCATCTTTCACCTCGATGTCGATATCTTCCTCGATATCCGGCATGACGTCACAGGACACGAACGAAGTCTGTCTTTTTCCTGCCGCATTGAACGGGGAAATACGCACCAGACGGTGTACACCGTGTTCGGATTTTAAATATCCGTAGGCATTCTCGCCATCCACCTGGAATGTGATGGACTTGATCCCCGCCTCGTCTCCGTCCAGAGAGTCAAGCACTTCCACGGAAAATCCCTTGTCCGCCGCCCATCTGGTATACATGCGGTACAGCATCTGGCACCAGTCGCAGGACTCGGTACCGCCGGCTCCGGCATGTAAGGACACGATCGCGTTGTTTTTGTCATACCGCTCGGAGAGCAGTGTCTTGATGCGGATCTTCTCGAATGCCTCCTCAAATTCTGTCATCGCCTCTTCCACTTCCGGGACGAGATCCGGGTCATTTTCCTCTTCGCCCATCTCGATCAACGTCTCGATGTCTTCGAATTTTTCCTCGAGTCCGGCATAGACCGCAACGTCATCCTTTAAACTCTTCAGCTCCTTCATCTTCTTCTGGGAGCCTTCCACGTCATCCCAGAAGCCCGGAGCCTCCATTTCTTTTTCTAATTCTTCTATCCTTTGATCCTTGTTAGCGAGGTCAAAGTGAATCCCTCACTTCCTGCAGCGGACTTTTGTAAGAATTCAGTTTTACTTTATACGAATCTAATTCTACCACAGAATCACCAGCTTTCTTTTTTTCCTCCCCTGACGGATCAGGGGGATTCTTACCGTTTCATTATATCGGTATTGCGCTGGTTCGTCAACGGCGGACAAACCTCCTTTTGCTTGATTTTTTCCGGCAAAAAGCATACCATAAATGACAGAACAGACAAAAAGGCAGGGAATCAGATGAACATTACGATCAAAGATGTCGCGAAAGAGGCGGGCGTTTCCATCGCCACCGTATCCAAAGTGATCCATGAAAAACCATCCATCTCGGATGCTACCCGGGCACATGTGCTTCAGGTCATGGAGCAGTTAGATTACCACCCGAATGCACAGGCAAGCAATTTTGCCAGAAAATGCTCCGAGAACATCATCTTTCTCGCCGTCACGGAACCGCATGTGGCGTTTCATAATCCGCATATGTTTGCCATCCTCTGCGGCGCGCAGGATAAGATCCGGGAAAAGAATTATAATTTCAGCTTTATCGGCGTTCCGGACAAGGATACCGCCTGCAAAAAGGCAAAAGAGATCATCGGCAGACGATCCGCGGACGGACTTCTGATCCACGGCTCGGCGACTTCGCGTCCGCTTGTCTCCCTGCTCACAGAGAGCGGATTCCCACACGTCATCATTGGGAAACCGCAGTTTTCCAGTACGGCATGCTGGATCGATATCAACAACCATGTCTCCGGCGATATGGCAGCGAAATATCTGACCCGGTGCGGCTACGCAAAGATTGCCTTTATCGGAGGCCCTGAGAGCGACGAAATTTCCAGACACCGTCTGAAAGGCTTTTCTTCCGCCTTACAGCTTGGCGGTCTGTCCGTCGATCCCGCTTTCTTAAAATATGGTACCTACAGTAAGGAAAGCGGTTTTCAGATGATGGAGGAACTGCTGCGCGGCAGCTGCCTTCCGGACGCGGTGATCTGCGAAAACAACCAGCTCGCGGTGGGCGCTGTCAGCGCGATCAAAAAGCACGGCATGTCCATCCCCGACGACATCGGTGTCATTACCTTTGATGACTACCCGCTGTCGCAGCTGGTGGATCCTCCGCTCACGGTCGTTGATATCGACATGGATGAGATGGGACAGCAGGCGGCAACGATCCTGTTAAAAAAGATCAAAAATCCAACATTCCAGATCCAGTCTTTTTCGACGCTCCCCTCTCTCATCATCCGTTCTTCCACCAAAAATCAATCCGAATAGAAAAAAAAGCGGAGCAGGGGTTATCTTCCCTGCTCCGTCCCATTTTGAAAGATCAGATATCCATTCTCTTTTAAAATGCCATGTTCATATCCATCCGAAAAAAGGATCTCCGTTTCCGGTATTTTTCCGATCTCCTCCGGCTTTCCGGCATTTAACACCGCCGTAAAACCGCTGTCCGCATTTTCTCTTACAAACGCGAACATCCCGTCTTTGATCCAGTCCCACTTTGGACGGTACGCGGTCTTTTCTCCCACATACGCTTTCCGGATTTCTGTCAGTTCCCGGATAAACGCACAGAGGGAATCCTTATCCTCCCACACCATCGCCCTGCGGTACTCTGTTTCCGTGATCCCCATGATCTTCTGCTCGTCTCCGTAAAAGAGGCTTGGCACACCGGGCATCAGCATCAGCAGCACACACGCCAGTTTCAAACGCGCCACGTCCCCGCCGCAGAGCGATAAGAATCTCGGCACATCATGGCTGTCGAGCAGATTGAGCTGACCGTTTACGATGTTTGTCGGATAGCGCAGCCGCATCTGTTCAAACTGCCACGCCGTCTGTCTTGCATCCGCTTCTCCTTCTGCCAGATACTCCGCGCAGATCCTTCGGAATTCGTAATTCATAACCGAATCAAAGGCATCGCCGCGCAGCCAGGTCTTTGCGTTTTCCCACACTTCCCCGATCAGCACCGCCTCCGGGTTTTCTTTTTTTACCGCCTCACGGAATCTGCGCCAGAAATTGCGGTCGATCTCATTTGCCACATCCAGACGCCAGCCGTCCACATGATATTCCCGGATCCAGTAAGCGCCGACATCCGCAAAGTACATCTGCACTTCCCGCTCCGCCGTGTTCAGTTTCGGCATTTTCCGCTCATAGGCAAAGCATGCATAACCCGGTATCTCATCGGGATCTTCCGGCCGCCTCACCGGAAATTCCAGCTCGTAAAACCATTTGCAGTAGCGGGACTTCTCTCCTTTTTCCACCACATCCTGAAACGCGAAGAACTCCCAGCTGCAATGGTTGAACACGCCGTCGATCACGAGCTTCATTCCTCTCGCGTGCAGCTCCTCCACGAGTTCTTTCAGTTCCTCCTCCGTTCCCATGCACGGATCGATATGATAATAATCTAACACATCATACTTATGATATTCTCCGGCTGTAAAGATCGGATTTAAATACAGACAGGTAAATCCCATCTTCTGGATATAATCGAGGTTCTCACGGATTCCCTTTATGGTTCCGCCAAGCCTGGATCTGCAGATCCTGCCGTCTGCCAGACGTTTTTCTTTTTTCTCTGCCACAAGCCTGTTTTTTCCACTCGCGAAACTGTCCGGGAAAATATTGTATACCACCGCCTTTTTAAACCATGCCGGCACATCGGGTATTTCCTCTCTCAAAATAAAAGGATACTGATAATACCCGCTTCTGCCGTCGATCACCTGATCGTCCAGCTCAATATCCGATAACTTCTTCGTAAAACGATCCGCATAATAGTACGTCCATTCTTCGCCCTTTTCCAGTCTGAAATAGTAGCAGACGCGGTTAAACGGAGACTCTATTTTTGCCTCATAATAGGAAAACCAGGCATCCTCGGCGCAGATTTCCATCGGGATCTTATAAAAATCGATCGGTGTCTTTTTGCATACACGATCCGCGTAATACAATTCGCAGCCGGTAAGATCCCGCTTCTTGGCTCGTATGCGGATAGTCAGGCCATATTCCGACTCCGCAAACGCGTACTCCGACAGCGGAATATGTAAAATCGCGGCGCGTTCCATCTTATCGTTTTGCGTCATCATCCCTTTACTCCTCCTGCCGTAAGCCCGGATACCATATATTTCTGGATGGCAAAAAACGCGATCAGAATCGGAATGGATACCAAGATCGCAGCCGCCGAAAACAATGGCCAGCTCCTGCTGTAATCACTTGCCTGCAGCTGGTAGAGTCCGGCCGCCAGCGTATAACTGTCCGCATTCATCATAAATGTCGTGGAAAACAGGTATTCATTCCACACAAAGATCAGTACCATAACAGCTGTTACGATAATGGCAGGTCTCGCAAGCGGAAGCACTACCCGCACCAGAAGCTGTCCTGCCCCCGCGCCATCAATCCTTGCCGCCTCCTCGATCTCAACCGGGATCGTGTCGAAATATCCTTTCATATTCCAGATACTGAAGATACACATGCTGCCCGCGTATACGATAATCAGCCCAACATAAGAGTTCAGCAGATGAAATGTCTTAAACAGCCGGAATATCGCAAACATCGATAAGATCTGCGGGAATGCGTTTAATATAAGAAGCAGCTCAAGCACGCCGTTCCTTCCACGGAAACGGTATCTCGAAAACGCGTACGCCGCCGTCACTGCGGTTCCCATGGCAGCCACCATGGTTCCGATACTTAAAATCGCGGAATTTTTAAGCCACAGCAAAAATGGTTCCTCGACCAGGATCGCCCTGTAATTTTTGAATGTGGGAGACTCCGGAAAAAAGGATAATCCGGAGCTTATCGCCGCGCTTCCGTTTCCCAGTGAAAGGGATACCGCATATAAGATCGGGATCAGCGCGGCGGCACAGATCACGAGGAAAAACAGGTTCAGCAAGATGTGTCCCACAGTGTATTTTATTTTTCCAAAACTCATACTTTCTCCTTCACCCCCCGGTTTGTAAACAGTGAAAAGAGGACAATAAATCCAAAGATCACGATGGATACCGCCGAGGACAGTCCATAGTTATTTGATACAAACGCATTCTGATGCGCATAGGTAATGATCGTCTGTAACGTAGCACCGGAAAGCGCGCCCTTCTGCATGGTGAGCAGATACACGATATCAAACTGCTTAAAGGTCGTAAATGTCGTCATGATGACGGACGGAAGCAGGATCGGCCGGATCGACGGAACCGTGATGTACCAGTTCTGTTTGAAAAATCCCGCTCCATCCAGTCTCGCACTCTCGTAATAGCTCTTGTCAATGCTCTGCAGTGCGCCGTCCATCATCATGATCATAAAGGGCAGCGCCATCCACAGATTTAAGATCATGCAGGAGAAAAACGCCGGTACATTTTCGGACAGAAAATTGATCTTTTCAAACCCCAGTGCCGCAAGCACTTTATTGAAAAAGCCAAATTCCGTGTTATACATCCCGACCCGCCATAATAAAATGGACACATACGCCGGCATTGCCCAGGGAAACATCAAAAGCGTCTTATACACTCTCGCCAGTTTCAGTCCTTTCGCATTCAGTCCGAGCGCGATAAAAAAGGATACGACCACCTGTATGACCATATTTACCACCGTCCAGAGGATGGTCGTCAAAAGCGCATTTAAGAACCCGGAATCTACCTTTAAAAGCGCCCGCTTAAAGTTGGAAAGCCCGATCAGATGGTAGTCATCCCAGTGATACATGTTCATATTGGTAAGTGATATGTAGCCCGTATATAAGATCGGAAAGATCACAATGATCCCAACTAAGACAAGCGCGGGCAGACTGTACATCCACGGAAGGATCTTCTGTCTGTTTTTCATACTGCACACTCCTTCTTTTTGTATATTTCCCTACTGCATATCCGCGATCGCAGTCTCTGCCTCTTCCTCATACTGATCCGCTGCCGCGTCCACGTCCTCGCCGGATTTGTTTACCGCTGCGAGAAGGGATTCCGCCGGTCCCCACATAACACTCATTTCCGGGATATTCGGCATTGGCTGCGCTGTCTCTGCTGTTTTCTTCATTGCCGCGATCATTTCATTTTCGGAAACTTCCGGTGTGTCATAGGATTTCGCGTTTGCCGGTGCGCAGTTTGCTTGACTTGCAAGCGCCACGCCGACTTCCGGTTGTGCAAGTGCCTTTAATACCGCTGCAATGGCATCTTTTTTCGTATCTGCCGCATGTTTCATCACGCCAATGCCCTGCACACCCGCATACGGTGCCAGTGCTTCGCCGTTTGGCAGGGTAAAGTCAGACAGTGACCGGATGCCAAGATTGATCCCCGCTTCCCGGATGCCGGATACCAGCCATGGTCCGCCAATGATCGCAGACGCTTTTCCTTCATTAAATAATGCTGTTACCGTATTGTAATCTCCATCCGCTTCAAGTTCCGCAAACTTCTTATTATACGTGATCGCTTCTTTGGTCTTCTCATCATTCAGCCCCGGCTTTGCGTCCTTATCGATGATATAGCCGCCAAATCCGTTGATGACCGGCGCTACATTGTATGCCGTGGAATGCTGGTTGACTACCGCGTAAGTACCCGCCGCCGTATCGGTGTGCGCTTCCATATAACTGTAAAGATCCTCTGTCGTCGAAGGAACTTCGCCCTCCCAGGTGTCTTTATTGTACATAAATAAAAGTGTCTCAAAATAGACCGGAAGCAGATACTGTTCTTCCTTGTACTGTCCCGCCTCCTGTGTCATCGGAAGCATATCCGCGTACACGCTCTCATCGATCACATCCGTGATCGGAGCAAGCACGCCCATCTCCACAAAAGTTCCAAGCGAATCATGCGCGTACAGATACATATCCGGTCCGCTCTCCGCGTCATTTCCATACAATTTGATCTGATCGGTCAGACCGCTCTTTTTCTCAAATTTTACTGTCACATGATCTTCCGCCAGAGAATCATTCACCTGATCCTCGATCACCTGCATGATCGTCTCATCCCCGTCATGCCAGATATGTATCTCATCTGTGTCCGCCGTCCCGTCGGTCTTTTCCTTTTCGGACACGCCCGTTTCCGTGCCACCTGTCACAGTGCCACCTGATGAAGTCTCACTGTTTTCTGCCCCGCATCCTGCAAAAAGCCCCATTGCCATTGTCACGCCGAGCATCACTGCTATTTTTCTTTTCATACCTTTACCCTCCATTTTTGTAGAAACGTTTTCCTGTTTTTTGTTTACACCGGATATATATATCAGATATTTAAGTAATTTTTACCATACACGGCGTCTGACTTCAACAAATCCTGTCTGTTTCGCCCAAAAAAACAGGGAAAACGTTTACCCAATTTTTAGAGGTACGCACGCAGATCTTCCATAAAGTGCTGCTCCATCTTAATGACCTTCCGCGCAAGCGATATGCTCTCTTCGGATGCCTGCATATATTTGTTTAAGCATTTTGCGATCGTCTTCATTCCCATATTGCAGCCATCGGTATAAAAATCCGCCACGTCTCCCATGTCCTCGCACTTTGCGATCTTTAAGTCCGACATGAGTTTTGCGATAAGCGGCGGATTCTTTTCGTACTGGTCCTCCTCTTTTTGCTGCTCCTTTAACTGTCTTTTGCACTCCTCCTGTAATTTTGCGTGCTTGGTATAATAATCCTGAAACATGGTTTTAAATCCGGGATCACTTAACTTGGGCAGGGTCTGTTCCATGGAGCCGGTCGCCATTTTCAGTCCGGCTTCGCACTCGGTGAGGAGGGCAATGGTGTGTTCTTTCATTCTCGGGTCTCCTTTTTACTTTTTGGCAGTGACATCCAAATATCATCTGCCCTGTTAGTCTGTGAAGATTGGGATTTTTTATACGCGTTTCATCACGAGTATTTTATTTGAGAGATTGCGGACGAACGGGATCTTTCCGATCACACGGTAGACCGGCATCATTTGTTCCATCCCCTCGACAAGGCTTACGTCTCTTTGATTTTCAAATTGCGGCAGCAGCTTTTGCAGTTCTTTTCCGTTCTTGATACCCCAGCTGAATTTTGCCTGGCTGCCTTCGATCGATTTTTCTTTTATATGGGATGCGACAAACGGTGACATCGTCTCTGCCATCACGGTAACCTCCGCAAATCTATCTGCCAGGATCCCAAACATCTGCTTTACCTCCTGCTCGCTTAAATACATGGTAAGTCCTTCAATGACCGCAAGTACCGGCTCCCCATCACATTTTACCGCGTCAGCGTAAGACGCATCCATCGCAGAACCCGCGATCTGATAGATCGGTCCGTTCTCCCGGAGGAACCGCTCCCGCACCTGCATGGTCTCGGAGAGATCTACGTTATACCACCGCTTATATCTGCCCGCCATCCGATAACAACGGGTGTCCAGACCGCAGGCAATGTTTACAACGACTGCGTCCGGATTTTTTTCCAAAAATTCTCCCACCATCTGATCGAGTACGATCGTCCGCGCGATCACGCCGCTTGCCATTGCGGTATCTTTATCCGCCTTTGTAAAATCATAGTCCAGCTCCTCCACGATCTCGATCGCCTTCGCATCATAGATCACATGATCCGTTTTTTTCGATTCCTTTGCCCTCGCATACAACGTCTGCAGCATGGTCTCCGGTACCCCTTTTAAATTGATCAATTTCTTCTTTTCCATTCTTTTCTTCCTCTCTTTCCATAACATCTGTTATGATTTGTTATGTTTTATAAAAAAAGAAGCTCACAGCGAATTGCCATGAACCTCTTTTAACAGATGCTGTATTAATTTTTCTGTTCCGCCACCGGCATGTATGCCGATCTTTTTTGCGAGATACAAACTATATTCCATATCGTAATTTCCCTTGTTGATCGAAAGACAGCCTTCCAGCCGCATCTTTGCCAGTATCCTTAGCAATGCCTCATCCGGCAGATCGTGCGAAGGCTCGCCTTGGCATAGCCCTTATCCAAAAATTCCAGCACCGCCGCTTTTTTTATCTTGTCGATCGTCTCTTCTTTCTTTTTCATAACACCTGTTATGTTAGCACCGGCTAACTATTTTGTCAACTATTCCAGAAGCCACTGGCGGATCTTCTCCACATCCTCTTTGCTAAGCTCACCATGTCCGCCCGCTCCTCGTACTCCATGAAACTGTCCGCGAGCCCGGACACCACAACCGCCCGGTGAATGCGGTCATCCGCGCGGAGTGCCTCGTATGTCATCATGCCGCCGCGTGACACGCCGAGCATATTGATATGATCTCCGTCAATAAACGGCATTTTTTCACACAGATCGACCAAATGGATCACGTCGTCCACATCCTGTCCGCCAAACGTATCGGTTCCCTCGCTTTTTCCACATCCCCGGTAATTGGAAGCAACACAGATCGTCTGATACTGATACGCATAGAATGTGGTCTCAACGCCTTCCAATGCGCCATAATCCCTGTTTCCCCCGTGATTATAGATCAGGCAGTCCGATGGCTTTTTCTGTTCCAGCAGTTCTCTCGGCGCACCAAGATACGCTTCTATCGCCAGCCCGTCACTCTCATAAAAAAAGTGATAGCTGACATAGTCATCCGCAAGTGCCACGCCCGCCTGCTGTTCATACGCCGACAAATCCATTTTTTCAAAGTCGGTGATCCCGTTTTCGGTAAACGCTTCCTCTACGCGCGCCTCCGCATCCTGCTCCACTTCTCTGCTTTTGCCGCAGGATATCAGCGTGCCTGCCGCTAAAAATACCACCAGAAAACAAATTGCCTGATCTCTCTTTTTCATTTTTATCCCCTTTTTCTCTCTTTGATAAGCCCGGCCACAAACAAAAAGCCGCCAAGTACCAGACTGCCGATCAAAACGATCAGATACACATTCGCGTTGATCTGAAGATCGGTGTTCCAGCTTGAGAAATCGGCGGAACAGATCGTAAGCCGGATTCCTTCCCCTAAAAGCCAGTTACAGATATCCTGTCCGAATGCGGTCCAGAGCCCGCAGACTGCCGCAATACATCCAGCTTTTTTGAAACGATCGAGCTTTGCGTATCTTGCAAGCCCAAAAACAAGCCAGACTCCAAGCATATAGACAGCCGCGACCGTAAGCCCGCCGCACAGTTCCTCCATCGAACCGTCACGGACACACACGATGCAGATCGTAAGGAACAGCCAGACCGTATCCCACGCCATTGTAAGCAGCCCTTTTTTATCCGAAAGTGCCGCAGGAAGCCTGACCGCATGCAAAAGCACCGGAAACAGCGGAACCGATAACCCAAGGATCGTCGGGATCGCAACGATAAGAAATCTACCGCCGCCATTCATCCGATCTACAAAAAACAGGATCAACAGCAATGCGCCCACACCACAGAGGATCGTGCGCGAAAGCCGGTTTTTTAAGGACAGAAGCGGCACCGCCGTCATTGCCCCGACGAGAAGCATACTCGCGAGCGTAACGAAAAATACGCCAAGTCCTCCGCCATTTGCCATCCCGACGATCAGTGTGATCAATACCGGCAGTATCAAAAGTCCCGCAATGATGACTCCCGCCTTAAAAGCGGCTGTCCTCTCCCTTTTTGCGTGATGCGCCAAAACACTCTCCGACTCTGCTGCGATCACGTCTTCCACCGTATGATCTTTTAATTTTTGAACCACCTCTCTGCACGCCGCACACTCCGCGAGATGCTCCTCTACTACTTTCTTACTCGATGCGCTGCAGGCATCATCCAGATAAAGCGGCAGCAGATCCTGTACCAGATCGCAATCTCTGCTATTTTCTCTACTCATTTTCCTCCATCCTTTCCTGTATTTTTAACCTCGCCCTGTGATAAGTCACCCTTGCCCAGTTCTCGGATTTTCCGAAGATCATGCCGATCTGCGAAAACGACAGCTCTCCAAAGATCCGCAGCTGGAACACTTCTTTATAGGGTTCCGGCATTTCGTGAAGAACAAGGTGAATCTGAAGCGCCATGTTCCGGTCTTCCGCTTCTTTCGCAATGTCTTTTTCCGAGGGCACTGCCTCACTCAGTTCTGCCGTTTTTGTATTCCTGCGGTACCCATCGATCGTAAGGCGTTTCGCAATACTGCACAGCCAGGTAAATTCACTGGATCTGCCCTCATATTTTTTCTTCGCCGTCATCGCCTTATAAAAAGTATTCTGTGTGATCTCCTCGGCAGACGCCTGATCTTTCACCATCGTGAGCACATAGGAATACACCTGCATATAGTAGGTATGATATAAATTCTCGAAGTCCAGAACCGTTCACCTCCTTTTCTTTCACTGATTAGACGGAGGAAATGTCATTTCGTTACAAACTTTTTTGTTTTTTCTTTTTTTATTTTTTTGTCACACGCTTCATGCTCCGGATGCGTGCCTTGTCCTCTTTTGTGACGCGGTAAGACTCCGTGATCTTCTGAAGCGACTTATTGTAGGTAAAATCATCTAAGGTATTCTCACGCAGCAGCACCATCGTCTTTTCTTCAAATTTCACATAACAGATGGAAATTGCCCATGCAACTGCCATTTTGACATAATATCCGTCATGAGATACCTCATCCAAAACCTGAAGCACTTCATCGATATAAGTATCTGTTATAAAATGATCGAGCAGCATAACGATCCCGAAGCGCGCCACAAATTCCCGCCGGTCTTTTACAAGGCAGACCGCATACGCGAAAAATGCTTCCACATCCTCCCCGCTCTGCGGCTTCATACCGCTGCATGTACTGTCGCACACCGACCAGTTATCGATCTTTCCCACAAAAACATCTAAATAAGGCTTCTTTTCCTCAAAAGAAGCCTTAACATAACCAAGCGTCATTCCCTGGAGCATGATCTCCTCCATGGAATCATCCGCCGCGCCTGTAAGATATTCCTGCCATTCCCCGCGTGCCAGCTTTTTCGCCAGCTTCCGCAGCACCGGAAGCCGGACACCAAGTATATGCTCCGTTCCCGGGAGCAGTTTCATTGTAAATATGCGGTAATCCTCCTCAGCCTGCGCGAGGAGCCAGCTATGTATATTTTCATTGATCTCCTGTGTCATTAATCCAACTCACCTTCCAGCACTTCGATCGCTTTTGCCACCTGATTATCGGAATAAATATCAAAATCCGCATCCGGGTCACCGGTGTATTCGTACTCCAGCTCGATATCCGGGTCAATTCCGGTTCCCTGGATATTCTCGCCCTTCGGCGTATAGTATTTTGCGATCGTAAGCTTCACCGCATCGCCATCCGGGAGCGGAATGATCTTTTGTACTACGCCTTTCCCGTAGGTCGTCGTTCCGATCAGCGTTCCATAATCATAGTCACGGATCGCCCCCGCAAAGATCTCGGAAGCGCTCGCGCTGTAACCGTTTACAAGCACTGCCATCGGATACTCCAGTTTCGTATCATCGGAAGATTTGAACTCCTGACGGTTTCCATATTTATCCTCTGTGTATACAAGAAGTCCTTCCGGCAGGATGTCATCGAGCATCTGTGTCACAGCCGTGATCATACCGCCGCCGTTGTTTCGTAAATCCACGATCATTGCCTTCATGCCCTGACTTTCCAGATCCGCGATCGTCTTTTCAAACTGGTTCGCGGTATCCTCGCCAAATTCCGAGACATAGATATAACCGATCCCGCCATCCAGAAGCTGTCCGGTCACTGTCTCATAATTGACCTTGGCTCGTTCAATATCATACTCCAGATCATCCGATTCTCCCGGACGGTAAATCTCAAGATGGACTGTCGTTCCCTCTTCCCCGCGGATATGCTGGACCAGATCCGACACTTCCATACTCGTCGCGTCAATGTCATCGACCTTTACGATCACATCTCCTGCTTTCAGTCCCGCCTTCTCCGCCGGTGTATCCTCATAAACCTTTGTGATCGTCACCTGCATGCTTTCCTTATCCTGGGAAAGACCGGCACCGATCCCGTAGAAATTGCCCTGGGTCTGCTCCATCAGATCCTTGTATTCTTCTTCCGTATAATAAGCGGAATACGGATCGTTTAACCCTTCCAACAATCCGGAATAGAGCCCTTCCTGCAGGTCGGACGCGTCCACATCCTCATAGTAATTCAGATTGATCTGTCCCATCAGCTCATCCAGTTTGGACAGTGTCCCGTCATCCAACACGGTCTGGGCTGTCTGGGAAGTCCCCGCCGTCTCGCTCACCTTAAGATTTCCATGCGCAAAGAGAACCGCGCCTGCCGCTAAAACAACCGCCACTGTTCCAAGCACGCCGGTCAGCACGCCGGACTTAAATCCATGCTCTTTTTTCTGTTCCAATTCCTTATTTTCTTCCATTTGCTATTTTCCTTCCATCCTGAAATTTTTTCTTTTCTCCCCCGAAAAAATGAAATCATTTCCTGTCTATGTCTACAAATAATCCCACGGACTGACATACGATCCGTTTACACTGACACCGAAATGCAGATGGTTTCCGGTCGAAATCCCGGTACTTCCCACTTTGGCAATGCTCTGTCCCGCGCTCACGGCATCTCCGACCGAGACATTGAGTGAAGACGCATGCATATATACCGTACAGAGTCCGTTCCCATGGCTGATGATCACATGGTTTCCCGCTGCGGAGGAATAACCGGAATAGATCACCTCTCCGTCCGCCGCAGCCACGATATCCGCCCCGTAGGAGGCTCCGATATCGATTCCCTTGTGGGAAGAAGAAGCTCCCTCGGTCGGAGAAAGTCTGTTTCCGTACTCACTGGTCACACGTCTGCTGCTCGGACACGGCCAGGTAAACGCGCCGCCTGTATAGCTTGGCGGTTCCACATAGTCCGTAGTGGAGCTTCCCGAATTTCCGCTGTTTCCGTTTTCCGTAGAGACTTCCGTTCCGCTGTTCGCCGCTTCTTCCGCCTGTCTTTTTGCTTCCGCCTCTGCCGCAGCTTTGCGTTCCGCCTCGCGCTGTGCCTGGAGGGCAAGCTGCGTCTTGATCTCCTCTATGACTTCTTCCTGCGCGGCGATCTCATTCTGATAAGTCTGTGCCGCATCTTCCGCGGTGTCTAACTGGGATCCGATGTTTGCAAGCTCCGTCTCCTTCTGTCCACGCAGTGCCGCAACCGCGCTCTTCTGATCCTGCAGTTCGGTCTGCATTGTCTCAAGATCCGCGTAATCCTGCTCCAACTGCGCTTTCGTATCCGCTACGGTCTGCGTGGCATTCTGATACTGCTCCAACATATTTCTGTCATACGCCGACAGTTCATACACATAGTCCACCGAATTCAAGAAATCCGATACACTGCCGGATGTACAGAGAAGCTCCATATAAGACATGCTCTGCGCGTTCTCATACATATACTGTATGCGCAGCTTCATGCTCGCATACTGCGCCGCCGCATTCTCCTCGGACTGGGCGAGCAGCGTTTCCGTATCGGAAATTTCCGAGTTTTTCTCGTCTAGCTTCTGTTCGAGACCTGTCATCTGATCCGAGATATCCGACATCTTCTGATCGAGTTCCGCAATCTTGGTCTCGGCATCCTCCTGGGAATTCTGAAGCTCCGTGATCAGTCCCTGTGCCTCCTGCAGGGCGGTCTCTAACTGTTCTTTCTCCTGCTGCGCATTGGAAAGGGAACTGTCACTGCTGCTGCCTGCCGTCTTCTCTGCCGCGTACACACCGCTCGCTGAAGTGATGGCAAGCACACCCACAAGCCCGGCAGCCATAACTTTTTTCTTTCTTTCTGACCAGTTTTTCATATAGTCCTCATAGCGGAATATGGGCGTCCAATACCGCAAAGCGGCATACGGGCACCCATCGTTCCTTTTTCTATCTTCGTTTACTAAACTCTCAAATGTTTATGGATCGTAATGCGGCTTCCCATAAATCCGATTCCGACACCGAGGATCAGTGCAACCGGAACCAGTGTACGGAACACCTCATTGACCGGCAGGAAATTCATCATATTACTCAAAAATGAGAATTTTCCCGCAATATATACCACTACTTTACTGTAAAGCACATAAAGCAGTGCGAGCGGAAGCGCGGATCCGATCAGCCCGATCAGAACTCCTTCCACCACAAACGGTGCCCGGACAAAAAAGTCCGTCGCTCCGATCAGTTTCATGATACCGATCTCCTCTTTCCGAACCGAAATACCGATCGTTACGGTATTGCTGATTAGGAATGTGGAAACCGCAAGTAAGATCATGATGATCCCGATCGATATGTAGCTGACCAGCGAATTGAAATCGGACAGCGTATTTGCCGCGACTTCCGACTGGTTGACCTTGCGGATGCCGTCTAATGACTGCAAATAGGTTACCAGCGCGTCCTGCATGGAAACATCATTCAGATAGATCTCATAGTGCGCGGAATTGGCAAGCGGGTTATCCTCCGCAAATCCGTCCGCGAGATCCTCCGCGCCCTGAAAATATACTTTTTTGAAATCTTCCCATGCCTGCTCCGCCGACACATAATTGTAACTTGCGACTTCCGCGCGCTTTTCGATCTTATCGCCGATCGCCTGGATCTGCTCCTCAGTGATACCCTCGTCAAAAAATGCCGTGACCGCAACTCCCTCTTCGGCGCTCTTTACCATCGCCTGGAAGTTGGCCGCAAGCGAATAAAAGATACCGAACATGAAGATACATGCTGCCATCGTTGCAATGGAAGCCAGAGAAAAAAGGCGGTTGTTCCAGATATTTTTAAACCCCTGTTTTACTGTATAAAAAAACGAACTAATTCTCATAATTTCCCTCTCCCGGTAATTTATCGTACACGAGCACGCCCTTGTCGATCTTGATCACACGTTTGTTCATCTTCTTTACAAACTCAAGATTGTGCGTGACCACCAAAACCGTAGTGCCGCGTTTGTTGATCTCCTCCAACAGACGCATGATCTCCCACGCGTTGTTGTTGTCCAGATTTCCGGTCGGCTCATCCGCCAGAAGGATCTTTGGTTCATTTACCAGCGCCCGGGCAATCGCAACACGCTGCTGCTCACCACCGGAAAGCTGTTTCGGCAGGGATTTGTATTTCGCTGCAAGTCCGACCATGGAGAGCATCGTCGGAACACTGCTTTTGATCTTGCGGTTTGACGCGCCGATCACGCGCTGCGCAAACGCAACATTCTCATAAACATTCCGATCCTTGAGCAGACGGAAATCCTGAAAGACCACGCCGACGTTTCTGCGGTAGCGCGGAATCTGTTTTCTTCGTATTTTATGTAAGTTTCTGCCGTTGATCGTGATCGTTCCTTCTGTCGGTTCCAGTTCCTTTAACAGAAGCTTGATCAGCGTTGATTTTCCGGAACCGCTTTCTCCAACGACAAATACAAACTCTCCTTCTTCTATATTCAGATTGATATCATTTAACGCAGGGATTCCCGCTGAATATGATTTGCTCACATGCTCAAGCCTGATCATATGTTCCTCCTAGTCTAATAATCCAGTGACTCCATATATTTCATGTATTTCACGACCATAAGCGCGATCTTGAACGTGATCGCATCCTCAAACACCCTTAAATCCAGTCCGGTGCTCTTTTGCAGCTTATCCAGCCGGTAAACCAGTGTATTCCGGTGAATGTAAAGCTGTCTCGAAGTCTCGGACACATTCAGGTTGTTCTCGAAAAACTTGTTGATTGTTGTAAGTGTCTCCTCGTCAAAGTCATCCGGTGATTTGTTATCAAAAATCTCCTTGATGAACATCTTGCACAGCGGGATCGGCAGCTGATAGATCAGGCGGCCGATTCCAAGCGTGGAGTAGGCGATGATATTTTTCTCCTCAAAGAAGATCTTTCCGACATCTAACGCCATGCGCGCCTCTTTGTAGGAACGGGATACTTCCTTGATCTCATTGACAACCGTACCGTAAGCGACATAGACATCCTTCTCGGTCTCGGTTCCCTTAAATACATTTAAAATGATCTCCGCTGTCTTCTCAAGATCGTCGTAGGTCTCATTTTCCGCAAGTTCCTTTACCACGATGATGTTCTTTTCGTCTACCGCCGTGACAAAATCCTTGGATTTCCCGCCGAAAAGAGAACGCACCTTCTCCAGTTCATTGCCATCCTTCTCACGGTTGGTCTCAACGATAAATACCACGCGTCGCACTTCCGTCTCGATATGGAGCTTTTTCGCGCGGTTATAGATATCCACCAGAAGCAGGTTATCCAATAACAGGTTCTTGATAAAGTTATCCTTATCAAACCGCTCCTTGTAAGCGACCAGAAGGTTCTGGATCTGGAAGCTTGCGATCTTTCCGATCATATAGACATCATCGCTGTCTCCGTTCACGATCAGCACATACTCGAGCTGATGTTCGTCAAACACTTTAAAAAACTGACATCCGGAGACAACCTGACTGTCTGCCGGAGATTCCATAAACGCGATCGCCGGACCTACAAATCCTTCGGAATCCTGAAAGGTCGTTGCCATTACCTTTCCCTCCGTATCAATGATGCACAGATCGATCCTTGTGATCCCTTTCAGCCCATCTATGGTACTCTGAAGTATTTGATTTGAAATCATAGACTCACTCCTTCTCTATTGTATTTCCTTTCTGGAATCATATACAATTTTCACAAAAAAATCCGGTTTTCTTAGTCCAAAACCAACTCTTTATTTTAACATTTTAATGCAAATCACCAAAAAAAGAAAGAGGAAAACCGATTTTTTTTATGCTAATATTCCAAAAATCCCTCTCCGACCACTTCCCGGGCATCTGTCACAATCACAAATGCGTTATTATCAATCTTTAAAATGATCTCTTTTAACACCACGATCTCTTTTTTGGAGACCACACAATACAGCATGCATTTTTCATCCCCGGAATACATTCCGACCGCGTCAAGTCCGGTCACTCCGCGATCCATCTGGGTCATGATCGCGTCCGAGATCTCCTTATACCGGTCCGAAACGATAAATACCGCTTTGGAATACTTCATACCTTCCATTAACGTGTCCGATACCTTTGAGGTGACATAGATCGCAACAATGGCGTAAAGCGCCGCCTTGACACCGAACGAATAGATACCGACCGCAACGATGATCCCGTCAATGACACAGATGATCTGCATGATCGTATAATGTCTTAATTTGTGCTGGATCAGAGCAGCTAGCATATCCGTTCCGCCCGTTGTGGCACGCGCAAGAAGCACCATTCCCATTCCGACTCCGCAGATCACACCACCGAAGATCGCGGAGAGCACATAGTCCCCCTCTGCCAGATTCCATAACGGTATCACATATAACCACGCGGAAAGCAGCACCGTCGCCACTGCGGTACGGGCAACAAACTTCTTTCCCTTGATCAGCGCCGCAAGCAGAAATAACGGTACGTTTAACACCAGGTTCGTCAGCCACAGCGGCACCGCACCTTTTGTTACATATTTCGCAATAATCGCAACACCGGTGAATCCGCCGGTAACCAGTCCTACCGGATCATAGATACACTGGATCGCCAGTGCCATAAGCCCGGTTCCGACCACCATCAGGATCGCGTCTATCCAAAGTGGTCTGCGGTTCAGTAATAAATTCATTTCCATTCAGCCTCATTTTTCATTGTTATTATATTCATTCAGACGGTTCGTCAGTTTTTTTCTGCGAATGATCCGCCGCATCCAGCGCAGCGGAGAGTGTCCCTTCTCGTCTGCCGCGTAATGCTCGCCGAGCCCGTACCACACCCTGGCACTCAGCTTTCCCCGGTTATCCTCCAGAAAATGTTCCTGATATGGGGATGGCAGCACGGAAAAGATGACATCCGGTGTCTCCATATTGATGGCATTGACGACCGCGTCAAGGTCTCCGATGCAGGTTTCCATGGCATATTGTCCCACGATCTTCACCTTTTCATACTCATCCTGTAAAAAGGAATAAAGCCGCTCTACCGCGTCCGCTGTCTGCCCCAGCAGATACACGGTCTTTTTGTTGCGGATCAGCCGTTTCATAAATTCAAGAAAAAATTCATTCTCAACCGTCTCCCGGATGCGCTGCGTTGAAGCGGCACCCGCCGCTGTCAGGATCTCCTTTTCTCCGATCACCGCAAGATCCAGCTCCTGTAAGCAGTTATGCATCACTTCATCGCCGCCCGCCTGCTCGATCATGCGCATAGATATGGTCTCTACCGTGTTCATCACATCATTGTTCAGATAAGTCTCCACATTGAACATGGCTTCCCGTACGGTGTAATTGTCCAGTTCCAGTCCTAATATATCTAATTTTTTTAACATTATAGTCCTCTGTTTCCTGTTGTTCACTGCAAGGCAGTTTGATACAAATATGTAGTATATCAAAAACATGCTTATATTTCAACTTTCTTTCCAGCTGTTTACCATAATGTGTCATTCGATACAGTTTACAATTTTCTTCTTTTTTCATAAAATACTGACAAATTTTATGTTTTTTCACCAAATTTTCATTTTTGAAATGTCAATAGATTTCCGGTTTTATTTTAAGGCAGGTATATTTTTATGATTTGTATACAAAACGCCCGTTCTTTTTTTTCACTATGTAAACCATACAAGTTATCCACTTTTTTGTGGATAATGTGCATAACTTCGTGTATAACTCTGTTTTTCCTCCTTTTTCCCCTCTCCCATGTTGATAAGTTTCCACGTTCTTTTTTCCCGCCCGGATTTTTTTGTTCGGAATTTGTGCACTTTGCTTTTTTCATTTTCTTCTTCTCTTTCTGCTCCGTACCAGAGCAGTTCTTTCGTTTCCTTTTCTCCTCTCCTTTACATAACTCCGTTTTTACTTTACATAACTCGGCTTTTACTTTACATAACATCTTTATTTTGGAAGCCTGTTGAAATTGTCGCACATTTTACCATACAAATCATGCGCTTTGTGCGTCCATTTTCCACGTTGCTAGTACACAAAAAGACAGCAGAAACGTTTTTTGCGTTCTCTGCTGTCTTTCTCTATTCCGTTCAAATGCAATTAGAAAATACGTCTTACTGCAAGGATGTCTCTGTAATATGCGGTAGAGATCTTGATACCGCTTGACGGTGTACTTGCGTGTACAATGGATCCATTACCGATATAAATACCAACATGTCCACTGTAGCATACGATATCACCCGGCTGCATATCGGAGGTGCTGACACCATATCCCACTCCGCGCAGTGCGCTTGAAGAATGTGGAAGCGAGATTCCATACGCGCCGTATACACTCATGACAAATCCGGAACAGTCCGCTCCGTTTGTCAGGCTGGTTCCGCCATATACATACGGATTTCCAACGAACTGGCACGCATAGCCTGCAACTGAGCTTCCACCGCCGCCAGACGGGGATGAATAGGATTTGGAAGATCCTGATTCCTTGGAGGAGGATTTATCCTTGTCCTTACCCTTGGTGCTCTTTTCTTTCTCTGCCGCTGCTGCTGCCGCCGCTGCTGCCTGCTGTCTCTCTGCTTCTTCCGCTGCAAGTCTTGCCTGTTCTTCTTCTACGGTCTCTCCGTATTTATACTCGGTGGAAAGGCCGACATAATCGGTAGATACATAACCTTCACCTTCCTCAATGGAAACCTTGACCCATCCGGTGATCGACTCATCTGTAACGGTAAGATCTTCTCCGTTCGGTACAAGACCAAGGATCTCTGCATCTGTGGACGGAGCGGTACGGACTTTCAATGTCTCCGTATTTACCGTAGCTACACGACGTCCTGCCTGTTTCGCCACATTCGCGTCACCGACGATCAGATATTCACCTTTTATGTATCCGGTACAATTTCCAGAAGTGATCTTGTACCAGTCTCCCTCTACGCCTTCTACGGAAGCCATGCAGTTCGTGTACAGCTTTCCGACCGGTTCGCTGTCCTCACTCGCCGCGCTTCTGACATTGACGTAGCTCTCTACATTCGCGATCGCCACATCATTAAATTCTGCTGTCACCACCGACGTGCTGTTATTCACAACATCGGCTGCCGCTGCCTTCGCGTTGGAATCGCTCGCTGCCTGTGCATCCGCCTGCGCTTCCTCTGCTGCTGTCTGTGCTTCTGCCGCCTGGATCTCTGCCACATCGCTTGTTCCCGTCGACTGGATCTGCGACATCGTAGATGTGATTCCCGCTACGGTTGTTGTCTCATCCGCCAGCCCGGATACCGCCGTATCCGCCGTTGCATTCTGCGACTGCGTGGACGTCTGTGCCGCAGATGCCACCTGGGTGCTCGCGTTTCCGGATACCGCACATGCGCCCGCAAACGGTGCCGCATAAGTAACTACCGGTGTACCGGAAAGTGCCACAACACTGAGTGCAATCGCTGCCAGCTTCATGATTTTATTCTTCATCGAAATCCTCCATATCAGTTTTCGTACGTTTCTCGTTTGTTATTTGTTACAAATTTATTACATTTATTACATGGTTATTATAGCAAAGGGTTTCCCCACTGTCAACCGTGTTATCCTGGAATATTTTTCCTTATAATCCATGCAGATACTCTTCCACTGCGGTGATCGCGTTCGCTCCGTCCGCCGCCGCGGTGATGACCTGTCTGAGCGGCTTTGTTCTAAGATCTCCTGCCGCAAAGATCCCCGGTCTGCTCGTCTTTGTATCTTCTCCCGCGATAATGTATCCGGCATCATCCATTTTTACGAGACCGGAAAAACTCTCCGTGTTCGGCATCGTGCCAACCGCAATGAACACTCCGTCCACCGGAAGACTTCTTTTTTCCTTTGTCTTCTTATTAGAGATGTCGATCGACTGAACCTGTCCTTCTCCTTTGATCTCCTCGATAACGGTATCAAGTACCAGTTCGATGTTTTCGGTTTTTTTCACCTGTTCCTGCAAGACCTTCGCACCACGGAATTCGTCCCTGCGGTGGATCAGATATACTTTGCTGCAGCCACGCGCGAGAAAAAGCGCATCCTCCAGCGCGACATCGCCGCCGCCTGCCACTGCAACTGTTTTCCCACGGAAGAACGCGCCATCGCAGGTCGCGCAGTAGGAAACTCCCATTCCGCCAAGTTCCTGTTCTCCCGGCACTCCGAGTTTCCGGTGATCCGCTCCGGTTGCAAGGATCACGGTCTTTGCTTCATAGTCACCCTTGTCCGTGCTGATCTTCTTCACATCGCCATCTGCCGATATGCCCTTCACCTCTGCCGTGACAAATTCAGCTTCCATCTTTTTGGCATGTTCCATGAACTTCTGTCCGAGTTCAAAGCCGCCAAGCCCCGGAAGCCCCGGATAATTATCCACCTCATCCGTATTTAGGATCTGTCCGCCGCTCATTGGCTGTTTTTCGATCACGAGCGTACTCAAACGCGCGCGCTTTCCATATATTGCTGCCGCAAGTCCTGCCGGACCGCTGCCTATTATGATCACATCGTATGTCATTGTCGTTTTCCTTTCCCAAAAAACTACACTTCTTTTATACTATTACATTATTTTGAACATTTTATGAATTTTTGTACTTTTTTTACTTTTTTCTTGTTTTCCCGATGCTTCCATGCCATAATGAAATTAACTAAAGTTTATTTCCATGCAAGGAGGTGGATGCTATGGGAATTGATTCTTTGACTTCCATTGCGCTATCTGCACTGGATATGCCGAGTACCAGCACCGACATCGGGATTGCCGTACTTGGAAAGCAGCTCGATCTCAGTGAGACGATGGGCGACAGCATGGTTCGTGCCATGGAGCTTTCCGTCAATCCAAACGTTGGCAGCAACATCGACATTTATGTTTAAAAAGAAGCGGACTGTCGCTGTATGGCAGTCCGCTCTTTCTTTTTTCTTTTCCGCCGCTTACCGGATCGCGCGCACCTGTTCACGCATCTGTTCAAGCGAAAATATTTCCTCAAAGTCAAAATCTTCCGCGAGATTTTCCAGATTTTCTTCGGAGTGCTCCATCTCCCTCGCGTAGATCCGCGCCACATCGACCCGGTCTTCGACCGAATAACGGTGTCCGTTGTCGAGATAGCGCACCACATCCATATCCCGGATCATCAAAAAACTTGTCACCGCAAGTTTTGCCTGGCTGAGAAAACGGTAGTCATAGACCGCCCGCATAAAATGGCGGTAGGTAAAATAACACAGGATCTGTTCCCACTCATAATATCTGTCATGGTAAAACTCCGCAAATTCATTATGTAAACCAATGTAATCCGCTTCCGTTTTGTCCTCTCCCGCAAGCGTCTCGAGCAGATGTGCCAGCGTTCCCGGCCATTCCTCATCGAGTATTTCCATCGGCTCATAAAATCCCGCGCGTTCCCGCATGGCTTCCAGCTGGTTTAACGCAAAATCACTTTCATATTCCGGCAGTTTCTGTTCCGTCTTCATCTCTGCGATCACCGCTTCGATCTTCCACGGCTCCTCCCAGTTTAAGCATTCCTGCACCCGGTCGGCAAAGACCAGATATTCTTCCAGCCGCGCGCCAAGCGGTTTTTCCCGGTTCTGCAGCAGGATGAGCGCGTAATCCCGCGCCTCTCTGATATATTCCCAGTCCTCTCTTGTATCGACATCTTCCTCATCTTCATCCACTTCCGGTTCATCCGTATCGTCCGCATACTGTGTCTCTTGCTCCGGCACCGGTTCATCCGGGATCTCCCGCTCCACGATCCGAAACGGTTTCTCCTCGGCAAAGATCAGGCGACAGGCTTCCTCACAGGAAAGTCCGAGACAGCGCTCCATGATATTTCCATAGGTAAACGTCACTCTCGGATAATCCGTACAGGTCTCGCAAAGTGTATCCTCGCCAAGTTCCGTATAGATATCACAGAGATTTTTTTCATTCAGAAACGGACAGCGGTTGTTGATCAGAATGAAACTGTCCTCTTCTCCCTCCGACATATTCTGCCGCAGGCGGTCTCCGAACGCTCCCGGAACCGCCTTGTAGTAATCAAAGGTTTTTTCATCGATCTCTACTTCCCAGCCGGCGCAGCAGCTGTGGCGGCAGCGCCCGGCAATACACTCAAATTCATCAAAATAGTCTGGAACCCGCAGTATCATCTTACAGTAATTCCTCCAATTCACTCACCAGTTCTTCAAACAGCTGCAGGGCATCCTCCACCGGCTTTGGTGTGGAGATATCCACTCCCGCCATTTTTAAGAGTTCGATCGGATCTTTGGAGCATCCGCCTTTTAAGAACTTCATATAATCGGCAACGCCCGCCTCTCCCATCTCGAGGATCCTTTTCGACAGGGCGATTGCACAGGAAAAACCGGTTGCGTACTGATACACATAAAATTCCGTATAAAAATGCGGAATGCGCGCCCACTCCAGCGCGATCTGCGGATCCGATACCATTTCCTCTCCGAAATATTTCCGGTTCAGATCCATATATACCGCGCACAGACGCTCTGCTGTCAGCGATTCGCCCTTCGCGTACATCTCGTGCGTGATCTTTTCAAACTCCGCAAACATGGTCTGGCGGAATAATGTTCCCTTAAACTGGTCGATAAAATGGTTTAAAAGATACGCTTTTTCCTTCTTATCTTTCCTTTCCTTTAACAGATACTGCATTAGCAGTGACTCATTGCAGGTAGACGCGACTTCCGCGACAAAGATCAGATAACCGGAATACACATAAGGCTGATTCGCGTTGGAATACCAGCTGTGCAGTGCATGCCCCATCTCGTGCGCAAGCGTAAACACGTCATCCAGTTTTCCCTGATAATTCAAAAGCACATACGGATGCGTGCCATAGGCACCCCAGGAATACGCGCCGCTGCGTTTTCCCCGGTTCTCATAGACATCGATCCAGCGATGGTCAAATCCCTCTTCCAGATGACTCACATATTCTTCGCCCATCGGCGCAAGTCCGCGTTTTACGATCTCTTTTGCTTCCGCGAACGGGATCTTTTTCGTCTGATCCGCCACAAGCGGCACATACACGTCGTACATGTGGAGTTCCTCCACGCCAAGCGCGCGTTTTCGCAGTGCCACATAACGGTACATTGCCGGCAGGAAACAGTGAACGGTTTCGATCAGATTGTCGTAGACTTCCGTCGGAATATTTCCCGGCGCGAGCGCGGCAGCAAGCGCAGACGGATATTTTCTTACGTCCGCATAGAATTTCGCTTTTTTCACATTCGCGCTGTAAGTCGCCGCCAGCGTATTCTTAAACTGATCATAGGTCTGATACAGTGCCTCAAATGCCTCTTTCCGCACCCTGCGGTCACTGCTCTCCATAAATCCGCCAAACCGCCCGTGCGTCAGTTCCACTTCTTTTCCATTTTCATCCCGGATCGTTCCAAACTTCGCGTCCGCGTCATTGAACATGGAAAAAATATCATCCGGCGCAGTTGCCATTTCATACGTCTTTGCAAGGATCTCCTCCCCGGCAGCGGACAGCGTGTGCTCCTTTCTCCGCCATATCCGGTCGATCAGAAGCCGGTATTTTTCAAGCTTTGGATCTTCCTTAAAAAATCCCTGCAGCCTGCTCTCCTCCATTGCAAGCAGCTCCGGCTCGAAAAAGGCCTCGGCAGCGGAAAGACGCGTTGCAGCGGCCTGTGCCTGCGCGGCATATCCCTGATAAGTGGAATTTCCCATATCCTCGTGCATCTTCTCATTCGAGTAAACTAACACCTTTTCAAACAGATTCTCCGTCTCATCCGCAAGCGTCAGATACGCATAAAGTGCATCCGCAGATGCACTTACCTTTCCTGCGTAGCCTTTTAACTGCGCGAGCTGTTCTTCTAACTGTTTTACCGCCGCTTCCCAGTCAGCGTCCGTCAAAAACAGATCCTCCAATGCCCATTTGTCCGCCTCCGCGATTTCTGAACGCGCCGGCAGTTTTTCTATTTCTCCCATTGTTTTCCCCCTGTCTGATTTTAGTTGAGTCCCCGGAATCCTTTTCCTATGATCTCACTGCTGTTGGTGATCGCGATAAAGGCTCCCGGTTCCGTTTTATGGATAAAATTTCGAAGCTGTACTGCCTGAGAACGTTTCATGACAGTCAGTATGATCGTTTTTTCTTTATGTGCGTATGCGCCCTCCGCATGATAGATCGTTGCGCCGCGCTTTAACTCATTCTGGATGAATGCGCAGATCGGCTCCGGATTTTCACACACGATTGTAAAATACTTGCAGAGGTTGATGTTCTCGATCACGCCGTCAATGACAAGCGATTTTGCCATCAGTCCGCAGAATGAAAACAGTCCGGTCTCAATGTCAAAGACCAGGCTTGCCGCCACCGTGATCCCGAAATCTACCAAAAACAGTGCCATTCCGATATTTAAAGTGGAATATTTTTTTAAGATCATCGCGATGATATCCGTGCCGCCTCCGGAGGCATTAACATTAAAAAGGATTGCGGAACTGAACGCCGGCAGTACGATCGCGTAGATCAGCTCTAAGACCGGCTGGCTCGTGAGCGGCCCCTGCATCGGGCAGAACACGTCAAGCAGGCTGAGTCCCAGTGAGGAAAGTACACTCACATAAACAGTCTTGATGCCGAAGCCTCTGCCCAAAAACAGGAAACCAAACACCAGAAGTACCATATTGATCACAAAGTTCAATGTACTCGCGCGCAGTGCCGTAACCTGGGAGAGGACAACCGCAAGACCGGTCACCCCTCCAAACGAAAAGTTATTCGGGAATTTAAAGAAGTATACTCCCACATCCAGAATGATCGTTGCGATCGTAAGTGTGATGTACTCTAAAATCTTCTGATCCCGCTTCATATTTCTGCTCATCTGTACTCTATTCCTCTTATCCTTTTATAACATGATCCCTGATTTTTCCTTGCTCTTGTCGATCATCCGGTTCAATTTGCGGAACGGTACCGCAACGACCAGTCCAATAAAAAGACCGACGCAGACAACAATACAGAGTTTTAAAATGCATTTCCAGTAAGTCATCGCATACATACCGCCGATCGTCTCACGCAGCGCGTTCATGCCAAATGAAAACGGCAGGAAACGATAGATCGCCTGATAGATCTTCGGCAGTGTCTCGATCGGGAAAGTACCGCCCGCACCCGCAACCTGGATTACCATGATCACGACCGCAACCGCTTCTCCGACTGTCTCAAATGCCACCGTCAGCGAATAGATCAGCATCGTAAACGCGAAACTGCTCATTGCGCACGCGAACCAGAACAAAAACGGATTGTGGCACTGGATCTTAATATAAAACAGATCCCCGAGCACCGCGATCAGTGTCTGCACCTGACCGATCAGGAAAAAGGTGATGTAACGTCCGAAAAACTGCTGGTATGGCTTTGTCTCCATGATCCCCGGTTCCGGATGCACCTTTACATGTATGATCGCTACCAGGATCAGCGCCCCTACCCAGATCGCAAGTATCGTATAAAACGGTGACATCGAGGAACCGTAATTTGCGATCTCATATACCGCTTCTGTGTCAAGCGCAACCGGTGATGAGATAAAGCTGCCCAGAAGTTCCGGGTCTGTCTTTAAGACATCCAGAAGTTCTTTATACTGTTCATCCCCGGTAAGTGTCGTGATGTCGGTACGGATCTGATCGAGTTTCTCTTTCATATCAACCGCCATATCACGCGAAGACACCAGCCCTTCCATTCCGGAAGAAAGCGTGTCTCCGTATTCCTCGAGCACATCCGTCACACCGCTCAAATCCCCGTCCACGCCGGAGAGGATCGCCTGTGCCGAATTCAAAGAGCCCTGCATGGAATTGATTGTAGACCGGAGCTGTGGCTTGATCGAATAGGTATAAGTGTCACCCAATGCGTTTATCTTTGTCTTACATGTCGAAATCTCGCCTAAGATCTGCTGTTCCAGTGCTTTGACCGCATCCGAACCGGCTCCCGCATTTGTGGAAACCGCCTCCAGATCCGTGGAGATCTGATCGAGCTGTGTCTGAATCTCAACCACCTGCGCGTCCACGCCGTCATACACCACGATCGATGAGGTCGTAGAACCGAACATCTGCTTTAAATACGGCATAATCGCCTGTGCTCCCGCAAGTCCGTTCGTCACGCTTCCCTCTTTTCCCTCGAGGTTTGACAGGTCATTCTGTATCATGGACGATACCTGATCCAGGGTCGTGCCTATCATATCCAGGCTGTAGCTTACCATATCAGAGACGGTATCCGCGCTTGCCGTCCCGGAAGTGACTGCTCCCTGCATCGCGTTTACCGTATTCTGCCCGTTTCCGACCAGATCGTTCAGATCCGGGATCATCACCTGTGTCGTATCGATCAGGCTTGATGCCGAACCGGTCACGCTGATAAAGGAATTCATGATATTGATATAATTCTGCAGGTCTCCGTCAAGTTCATCCAGCCGTCCGGTCACCGCGTCAACCAGTGACACATTTCCATCCGTATCCACCAGTACATTGCTCACCTTCATTAAGGATTCCGCGATCGTACTCACGAACGTGCTGTTGACCTGTTCCTGCACTGCGGTCTTCGCCTTGGAAGTGATCTTTGGCGCGATCGCGTTCTTCTTTTCGTTTTCATAGTAGGTAATCTTCGGATGTGTGACATCTCCGCTCATGAAGCTGACCATATCCTTGGAAAAATCCTTGGAAATCACCAGTGCCGCGTAGTATTCCCCACTGTACACACCGTCCGTCGCTTCTTCCAACGTATCCGGGAATACCCAGCCTATCGTCTTGTTTTCTTTCAGCCCGGAAAGTACATTATCACCGATGTTCATCGAAATTCCCGCGACTTCTGTTCCCTCATCCTGGGAAACGACCGCGATCTTTAAATTGGATGTGGCTTCCTGCGCGTAAGGATCCCAGTTGGAAAGGATATTGAACCATGCATATAAAGACGGGATCACAGAAAGTCCCATGATCACGACCACCGCCACCACGTTGGTGCTGAGTCTTCGGAAATCCGCACAGAAAATCTTAATTATGTTCTTCATTCTTATCTGCTCCCTCTTCCTCTATTGCAAGTGTCTCGCTGTTTAATGTCGCGTCCAGCTTTTTCACCGCGCTCTTTAACGGCCCGTCAATGGCAGGCACGCCCGGTCCGATCAGCGCTTCCACGCCGGCATCGCCGCGTTCATCCAGCTCGTTTAATTTTTCCTGTAATTTATAATCACTGTATTCTACAAAGACCAGATACGCCGCAAGGATAAACAGCGACACGATCCAAAGTACCAGAAAGATCGTTTTTGAGCTGCCTGTCCAAAACAGCATTGCGAGGAAAATCAACGGTATGATGATCAGGCATTTCAAGCCGATACGGATCCTCTTCTGGTTTTTCAGGTGGATCTTCTGCTCATAATCCAAAAGAATGTCGTACATTCTCTCATACTTACTGTAATTGTCTGTATTCATAAATGCCGCCCTCCTCTTACATCATCTTCGTATCTTCCATACGTTTTTCCATAAAGTGGTTCAGCCGGATAAACGGAATCCGGATCACAAGTCCGATCATAAGCCCCGCGACCGCAAACACGAGAAGTTCGGAGAGCGCCGTCTCAAAGGTGCTTCCGTACATGCCCGCAACCGTTTCACGCAGCGCGTTGATTGCATATGGGAACGGGAAAAATATGTATACTTTCTGATAAAAGTCCGGCAGTATCTCGATCGGATACGTTCCGCTCGATCCGGCGATCTGGATAACTACAATAACGACCGCAAAGGCTTTTCCCATGTCTCCAAACGCAATGGTGAGCGCGTAGATCAGCATGGAAAACGTAAAACTGGTGACCGATGCGGCAAACCAGAACAGTCCCGGATAGAGGATCTGGCATTTTAGCAGGAAAATATCACCGAGCACAACGACTGCTGCCTGCACCTGTCCCAGGACAAAGAACAGCAGATATCTTCCGAAAAAGAGCTCATGATGCTTCGGATGATCCAGTTTGTCCGGATCCGCTTTTACCTTGATCAGAGATACTAAAAGCAGTGCGCCTACCCAAAGCGCCAGTACCGTATAAAACGGTGCGACTGCGGAGCCGTAATTTTTCACTTCATAGACCGGTTCCGTCTCAATGGATACCGGCTGTGCAAAGAACTCTCCGTAGGTCTCCGGATCTCCTTCGAGGATATCCATCAGCACATCCACTTTTTCGTCTTCGCCTGCGGCATCGAGTTTGTCTGTGATATCGGTAAGCTCGCTGCTGACCGAACGGATCACCGCCTGGATCTGCACCAGACTGTCATCCAGTCCTGACATTGTCGTCTCCACGCCGTCAAACACAAGTCCCATGTTGCCAAGCGTGCTGTTTAAGTTGTTTAACAGATTGGTAACATTCGTCAGTGCCTGCGACATGCTGTCCAGCACATTCGACATTTCCGGCACAAGGTTGTTGGAATATACGCCCTTCATATTCTCGATCGACTGTTTGCAGCCGGAAAGTGTGCTTGAGATTCCCGCCGCATCCGAATCGATCGTAGTTTTCACATCATTTGCGATCTTGGAAGCGTCACTGCCCTGTTCCGCCTTGATATCCGAGATCGCTCCCTGGATCGTATTTAACGCCGTTGTGATATCACCGGCTCCGTTTTGCAGTGACTGGATCGCGTCCAGTGCCGCCTGGATCTGCTGCTTGGTCTCCTCACTGAGCTGGATATCGGATGGGATCTGAATATCCGGGATCTGGATGTCCGGAATCTGGATCCCACTCTCTGTGCTCTGTTCTCCGCTCTCATCCAGTGCCATCTTCTGTTCGTCTGTCACATCCTGTAACTGCTGCTGTTTATTCTCCGCTTCCTGTCTGCTCAGTTCTTCGAGTGTCTGCTGCAGGGTACTAAGCTGCGCGATCAGCGCTTCCGTATCATTTTTTGTCTGCGCAATGCTCTCCGCCGTCACTTTTGCCTTGTCACCAAGTCCCGCATTGGAAAGATCCGTTGCCACAGCGTCCAGCGATGCCTGCACCTGATTGAGCGCTTCCTGCACATCCGTGTTAAAGCCCGCCAGCGTCGCCTGTGACGCGGTAAGGCTCGCATTGGTATCCGTCACATCCTGTGCCGTATCCGATATTTTGGTGCTGAGTCCCGGGATCTTGTCGCTTGCAGAATTGACCGACGCAGTCAGTGCCTCATTTCCCTGGATAAAGGTATCGATCATGCCGTCATACGCCTGTAAGCTCGCATTGATCTCCTTTAATTTATCCTCAAAGCTCTCGATCCCATCGGAATTTTTGAGATCCGCCGACAGCTGGTTCGTCTCTGTAAAGATCGTACTTGCCACCACTTCAATAAATTTCTCATTGATGCTGGTCTGTAACGTCGTCGCCGCAGTATCCGTGATCTTCGGCGCGATCGCGTTTTTCTTCTCATTTTCATAATAGGTAATGGAGGAACCCTGGAATCCGTTCGTGACCGATTCATACATATTGCTGGTAAAATCCTCGCCGATCACGACTGCCGCATAGTATTTGCCGCTGTAAACACCATCAAGTGCCTGATCCTTATCGGTAAATACCCAGCCTATGGTATCGTTTTCTTTCAGCTCATCGACAACTTCGTCACCCATATTGACGACCGACCCGTCCGACAGCGTGTAATCCTTATCCTCCGTCGCGACTGCGATCTGCACGCTCGATGTATTTGCGTAGGGATCCCAGTTGGAATAAATATTAAACCATGCATACAAAGACGGTATGATGCAAAGTCCGATGGCGATGACCAGCGCGAAAAAATTCTTCATCAGTCCCCGCACATCCGATAAAAAGATCTTGATTATATTTTTCATGAGTATTTCCTCTCCCTGTCCCGAAAAATGTATCTTTCCTGCCCAAAGGGCAATAATCAGACTTAGTATAGCATAGAAATTCTAAAACAGAAATGAAATTTTTATTAAATATAGAGCCATCCGGGCGCTGCCCGCCGCACGAAAAAACTGTTCTCCGATCGTTTGTTTCTGTCTATTCTACTGTCACAACTTTCGCAAGATTTCTTGGTTTATCCACATCATATCCCTTATCCGATGAAACGTAATAAGCCAGAAGCTGTAATGCGGCTGCCGCCGGCAGACACATAAACTCATCCCGTACATCCGGCAGTTCAAAGGTAAGATATCCCTCTTCCTCCTCCGGCATCAGCTGTTCTTTCGCGAATAGCACCACATCCGCTCCGCGCGAACGCACTTCCCGGATATTTGAGACTTCCTTGGACAAAAGCTGTTTCTGTGTTGCCACCGCAACCACCGGTGTATGCTCCGTGATGAGCGCAAGCGGTCCGTGTTTTAATTCTCCCGAAGCATATGCTTCCGAATGGATATAGGAAACTTCTTTTAATTTCAAAGATCCCTCCATCGCAATAAAATAATCGAGTCCTCTTCCGATCATAAAAATATCCTTCGCGCTGATGATGCGTCCGGCAATATGATGGATCTTCTCTTTTCCCGCAAGCACTTTTTCCATGGCATCCGGCACCCGCTTTAATTCCCGCACAAAATCTCTCGTCTCTGTCTCCGTGAAATCCCCTCTCACATACGCCATGCGCGCCACTAAAAGCGCAAACAGCGCAAGCTGGGATGTGTACGCCTTGGTACTTGCGACCGCGATCTCCGGCCCTGCATTGGTGTAAAGCACCGCGTCACTCTCTCTGGCAATGGAAGATCCCTTTACGTTAATGACCGCGAGCGATCCAGCCCCTTTTTGCTTCGCGTATTTCAGCGCTTCAAGGGTATCGATCGTCTCTCCCGACTGGGAAACCGCAATGACTAACGTCTTTTCATCCACGACCGGATCGGTATACATAAACTCCGACGCCATTTCCACACTGACCGGAATATGTAAAAACTTTTTCATAAGAAACTGTCCGGCAAGTCCGGCGTGCATCGCGGAACCGCACGCAATGATGCATACGCTTTCACACGACGTAAGCAGGGAATCCGGCACCTGTTCCCCGGAAAAGTCCGGCAGGCCTTCCGTCGTTTTTTCTTCCAGCATACGCGCGATCACCCGCGGCTGTTCCGCCATCTCTTTTTCCATATAAAACGGAAATCCGTCTTTCTCGCTCATATTCAGTTCAAAATCGATCTCCAGATACTCCGGTTCTTTCTTATTTCCGTCAAGATCCGTCAGTGTTATCCCGTCTTTTGTCATTGTAAGCACATGGTATTCCGGAACTACAAAATACTGCCCGGTATATTTTCCGATCGCGGTCACATCCGATGCCAGGATCGCTCCGTCTTCGGTTTTTGCCGCTACGATCGGGCTTACGTTTCGGATGGAATAGACCCGCTCCGGGAAATCCGCAAACATCAGCACAAACGCAAACGTTCCCTTTAATTTTCCGACCGCTTTTTTTATGCAGTCATAAGGATCCCCCGCGTAAAAGTGATCAAACACACCAGCAGCGATCTCCGAATCCGTCTGCGATCTCAATTTTCCCAAAAGACCATACTCCGCTGCAAGCTCCTCGTAATTCTCAATGATCCCGTTATGTACGAGCGTCACTTTTCCCACGCAATGCGGATGCGCGTTCGCGTCACACACGCCTCCGTGTGTTGCCCATCTGGTATGCCCGATGCCGCAGGTCTGTGTCAGCTTCCTGCCCTCACACAGTTTTCTGAGGTCAGCCACTCTTCCGGCACACTTATAGATTTCTGTCTTTGTTCCGTCCGGATCGGACAATGCGATCCCCGCGCTGTCATACCCACGGTATTCTAACAGTTCAAGTCCGTTCAATAAAACATCCTTTACGCTTTTTTTCCCTGTATAACCGATAATTCCACACATAAATTTTCCTCATCTTTCTTTTCTATATCATAAAACGATTCATTCTCAGTTTATTTTTCTCATTCTTCCGTTATACCGTATTTGTTTTGCAGTTACCCGCATATTTGCCGGTATATCTCGCAGCGGAATCTACGAAAGGGCGTCCGCCGAATTTTCGATAACCCTTTTCCTCGTTAACCTGAATGTTCAGGTGCATGGCGCTGGATGGGAAAACATGTTTTTGTCATACAGCAAAAACAGCGTCCGGATGGCTCTGTATTTAATTGTCAAGGTTGTTTTCTCTTGCTGTTACATTATATATAAGATAAAACAATAAGTGCAAGCAGATTAGCTTGCACTTATTGTCTCTTTCAAAATTCCGGTAATTTCTACCATGGATTCTTCAAATTCTTTTTCGTTATTGTTCTTAAAGATCAAAAGACCATCCTTGCTGTCCGCATTGTCCAGTTCTTTCGGAATATTAAAATTACAGGATGCGATATACTCATCCCAGTGCTCTAATTTCCATGTATCACGGTCAGAATTGCGTTCGATCATACGCTCATGTACGATCTTTGGATCTGTCTGTACCCAGATCACAGAAAGTGTTGCGCCTTTTTTCGCAAGCTGTTCTTTTAAGTTGTCCATATAAGCGACATCACGCACTTCTCTGGTGAACGGTGCGTTGATCAGTACGATATCATCATACTCAAGCGCCTCTAATGCCAGATCTACCACACATTCGTACTCGTAATTGCGGATGTGCTCTTCAAAGAAATCACTGCTGCGGTTGTACGGTTCGCCGGCAACTTTAAAGATCTGTTTGGAAAGGACGATCAGTGTATCCTTGTCCAGATAAACGCAATGGTTCAGGCGTTTTGCCAATGCCTTTGAAATATACGTCTTGCCGCAGGCTGGCGGTGATGTTACGATGATTAATTTCTTAGTCATTCTAAATTTCCTCCCTGAAATTGGATAAATATATATTTTGATATTTTTTTAACATTCTTGAATATACATTATAAATATATTTTTCTCATTTTTCAATCATTTTCACTCCATGCTTTTTCACATAAAAGTATGTGTGATCCGGCATTTTTTTATTTATATCTATCCATCAATTTTTGGATCGCGCATTTTCTTCCGTCATTTTAACTATTTTCTACGTTGTCCGTCTCGTATTACCCGGTTAATCTGCTCGAAAAAACACGAAATTTTATCAAAAAATTTTCATCAGGGAGGACGATCCGGTCATCTTTACGCGGTCAGAACCTTTTCAATCTCAACCACATACATCGTATGAAAATCATTTCCCGGATACCAGCGCTCGATATTGCTCTTATCGATAAAACAGTCCGCTTCTAACGGCTGCGCGTACAGTTTCTTACAGATAAACGCGAGTCTCGCGTCCGCAAAATACGGAACCCCGTTTTCCTCTGCGATACCCAGTCCGGATTTTGCGATCTTATCCTCGTCTCTGCCGGATACCGTACCAAAGTAATTTAACTCTTTCCGGTAAGCCTCCGGCAGCACGCTGATCGACATTTCCGCCGCCGCGTCCACAAATTCCTTGGTATAACGCTGCGGGCGGATGAATAAAAATGCAACCTGTTTGCCCCACATTACGCCAACGCCGCCCCAGGACGCCGTCATGGTGTTCACCTTTCCATCCTTTTTCGCTGTCAGAAGCAGCCAGTCTTTTCCTATCATCTGAAATGCGTTTTCGTTCAGTGCTTCACATGTAATTTCCGTCATAATGATCTATGAACTCCTTTCTTACTTCTTATTATAATGCCATAATAACACAAAGCTATCTTATGCGGCAAGACCTGTACGTTTGCTCTCTTATTCATAGTAGATCTGTTCTTTTCCGCCGATCGCCATCTCCAGGTACTGATCGATCCACAAAAACGCGCCGTCCGCGTCCCGGTCACAGATGTAATTATAGAGGATCTCCGTATTTCTGCTTAAGCGCTCAATCCCGTACAGCTTACAGTACCGCTCCCAGAGCGTGATGACCACCGGTTTGAATGAGGAATAAAAGATCGGCAGGATGCTGTTTTTTGAAATAAACGCAAGCTCATGCTGGAACGCGAACGCCGCCTCCGCCGCAGCCTGCGGCGTTTCTGTCATCGCAAGTTCCACCAGCTTTCTGCCAAGCACTTTCAGTTCTTCTTCCGTTGCGCATAAGATCGCCTGCTCCGCAGCCATATGTTCCAGCGCGCGCCGGATCTCCAGAATAGAACGGATTTCCTGCCTGCCGAGCCGCCCGCCGTGATACTCCATGAGTGCGATCAGCGTGCTGATGTTCCCGTTTCTTCTATAATCAGAGACGAACGTCCGCCTGCGCGGCTGGATTTCCAAAAAGCCCTCCTCTGCCAGTTCCGCGAGTCCGCTGTTTACCACCGCGCGGCTCACCTGCATCTGTGCCGCCAGCTCGCGCTCCGAGGGAAGCGCGGTTCCGATCGGGATCTCCCCCGATAATATTTTATCCTGCAGCTGACTCACAAACAGGCTCTTTAACGTCGGCGCAGATAATCTTTCAAACTTCATAGTGCCCTCCTTGCTACTGGTTATACCAGATACCAGTGACTTTAGTTTATCATACTTTTCCTTAAAAACAAAGTCTGTTTTTCTTCCGAAAACTGTGAAAATTCAACATTTATACCAGAATGCCCCTGCGGCAAATTGACGGTATGCCAAATGCATGATAAAATAATAACAAAGTATTGGTATGTTCCAACTACAGATAAGGAGTTTATCGTATGAATCATGTAAAAGTACTCGAAATCAAGCAGAGTGTTTTTGCGAACAACGACAAGCAGGCGGACGAACTGCGTGATCTGTTGAAGCAAAAGCACGTTTTTTTACTTAATCTGATGTCTTCTCCGGGTTCCGGAAAGACAACCACCCTGCGTCAGACCATCGCCCTGTTAAAGGACGAATTTAAGATCGGCGTCATGGAAGCGGATATCGACTCTGACGTTGACGCGGCGGCGATCGCAGCGACCGGCGCAAAAGCGATCCAGCTTCACACCGGCGGCATGTGCCACCTCGATGCCGCCATGACAAGACAGGGACTGGAGGGACTCGGTACGGACGATGTCGATCTCGCCATCTTAGAAAATGTCGGAAATCTGGTCTGTCCGGCTGAGTTTGACACCGGCGCTGTAAAAAATGCCATGATCCTCTCCGTTCCGGAGGGACACGACAAGCCATTAAAATATCCGTTAATGTTTTCTGTCTGCGATGTTGTCCTGATCAACAAGATCGATGTCATGCCATATTTTGACTTCGATCTGGAAAAATGCAAGGAATACATCCACATGCGCAACCCGAAAGCAAAAGTCATTCCGATCTGCGCAAAGACCGGCGAGGGCATGGATGCATGGAAAGAATGGCTGACCAAAGAAGTAAAGGAGTGGAGAGCATAATGGCTGATTTTACTAATGAAAATAACAAAGAATTCCGTCCGCTGATCTTAAAACTCGGACAGAAGATCACCGACCGTCTCGGCCGCAAGATCACGCCGGATGACCCGGAATACTGGGGTCTTGCCTGCATCGTCACCGATGAGATGGCAGAGGTTGCACTCAAAATGGACGTGCGCAAACCAATGACCTTAGAACAGATCGCAAAAAAGACCAAATCCTCCGATTTAAAGAAATTAGAGGATCTGCTTCAGGAAATGAGCGTTGCCGGTCTTTTGGAATACAACTGGGAAAACCCAAAACACGAAAAACAGTATGTTCTTCCGATGTTCGTTCCGGGAAGTGCCGAATTCACCAACATGAACCAGAAACAGCTGGACGAACATCCGGAACTCGGACGTTTCTTTGAGCGCATGTCACGCGAGCCGCTCGAAAAAGTCACCCCGATGGTTCCGCAGGGCGGCGCCGGTATCGGTATGCATGTCATCCCGGTCGAGAAAGCAATCTCCTCCGAAAACCAGTCGGTGGATATCGAACATATCTCCCACTGGCTCAAAAAATACGAGGGAAAATACGCGGCAAGTCCCTGTTCCTGCCGTCTGTCGAGAAGGACCTTCGATGAAGGCTGTGCCGATGATCCGGAAGACTGGTGCATCGGTGTCGGTGACATGGCTGACTACCTCGTTGAGACGAACCGCGGCCATTATGTGACCTATGAGGAGGTCATGGAAATCTTACAGCGCGCGGAGGACAACGGTTTTGTGCATCAGATCACAAATATCGACGGAGAGAACAAGATCTTCGCGATCTGCAACTGTAACGTCAATGTCTGTTATGCGCTGCGCACCTCGCAGCTTTTCAATACACCGAACCTCTCCCGCTCCGCTTATGTGGCAAAGGTCGAGACCGAGAACTGTGTTGCCTGCGGACGCTGTGTGGAATACTGCCCGGCAGGAGCTGTAAAACTCGGTCAGAAGCTCTGCACCAAGGAAGGCCCGGTTGTTTATCCGAAACACGAGCTTCCGGATGCCACCAAATGGGGCCCGGAGAAATGGGACGAGGACTACCGCGACAACAACCGGATCAACTGCTACGACACCGGTACTGCGCCATGTAAGACCGCCTGTCCGGCTCACATTGGTATCCAGGGCTACTTAAAGCTGGCTGCGCAGGGAAGATACCGTGACGCGCTCGCCCTGATCAAGAAGGAAAATCCGTTCCCGGCTGTCTGCGGACGCATCTGTAACCGCAGATGTGAGGACGCCTGCACACGCGGAACCGTTGACCGCTCTGTTGCGATCGATGAGGTAAAGAAATTTATCGCAGAACAGGATCTAAACGCCGAACACCGTTATATCCCGCCGGTCGTACAGCCGTCAAACCGCGGCACGTTCCCGCAGAAGATCGCGATCATCGGAGGCGGCCCTGCCGGTCTCAGCTGCGCGTTCTACCTCGCGGAAAAAGGATATCATCCGACCGTATTTGAGAAAAACCCGCTGCCCGGCGGAATGTTAGTATATGGTATTCCTTCCTTCAAGCTCGAAAAGAATGTCGTTGCGGCAGAGATCGATGTCTTAAAGGAAATGGGCGTGGAGATCAAATGCGGCGTGGAAGTCGGCAAAGATGTAACGATCGCTTCCCTGCGCGAACAGGGTTATGAAGCTTTCTACATCTCGATCGGCTGTCAGGGCAGCCGCGCGCTCAACATTCCGGGCGAAGATGCCGAAGGTGTGATGTCTGCGGTAGAGCTTTTACATACTACGACCGAAAACGAATCCTATGCGATCAACGGACGCAGCGTTGTGATCGGCGGCGGTAATGTTGCGATCGATGTTGCCCGCACCAACACCCGCTGCGGTGCTTCCGAAGTCAGCATGTTCTGTCTCGAATCCAGAGACGAAATGCCGGCTGCCGATGAAGAAGTTGCAGAGGCTTTGGAGGAAGGCGTAAACTTACAGTGCGGATGGGGTCCGAAGGAAATCCTCACCGAAAACGGAAAAGTGACCGGTGTGGTATTTAAAAAATGTCTCTCCGTCAAGGATTATGACGGAAGGTTCAACCCGACCTTTGACGAAGACGATACGATCACCGTTCCATGTGAGAACGTATATTTAAGTATCGGTCAGAGCATCGAATGGGGAAATCTCTTAGACGGCACCAAAGTCGAGCTTGGACGCGGAAACGGAATCGTTGCGGATCCGCTCACCTACCAAACCGCGGAACCGGATATTTTTGCCGGCGGTGATGTATACACCGGGCCGAAATTCGCGATCGACGCGATCGCAGCCGGAAAAGAAGGCGCCATTTCGATCCACCGCTTTGTACAGCCGCACAGCAGCCTTGTGATCGGCAGAAACAGACGCAAATTTGTGGAGCTTGACAAAGACAATCTCAAGCTGGGAAGCTATGACAGCGGTTCCAGACAGGTTCCCGGCGTGGACGCTTCGATCGACAGCCACACCTCCTTCCGTGACGCGAAGCTTCCGTTTACCGAAGAACAGGTAAAAGCGGAAACCGCAAGATGCTTAAGCTGTGGTGCTTCCGTTGTGGATCCGAATAAGTGTATCGGCTGCGGTATCTGCACGACCAAATGCGCGTTTGATGCCATCCACTTAAACCGTGAGCTTCCGGGCTGCAGCAAGATGGTAAAATCCGAAGACAAGATGAAAGCTATCCTGCCTTACATGTTAAAACGTGAGATGAAGATCAAATTCCGTAAAAAGGATGAAGAATAATGCATGAACTTGGTATCGTATTTCACATTGCCGACAGCCTGCTTGCTGTCGGCAGAGAAAACAATCTGACTTCCATTTCAAGTGTGACGATCGAACTCGGTGAGGTCTCCGGTGTCGTTGACTCCTATCTCACCGACTGCTGGCGCTGGACAGCCGAGAAGCATGATCTGCTCCGCGGCTGTAAGATGCTTATCGAAACGCTTCCCGCCGTCACTTTGTGCGAGTCCTGCGGGAAGACGTATCCGACCGTAACCTACGCGAAGGTCTGTCCGTTCTGCGGCAGCGAAAAGACACACCTGGAAACCGGAAATGAGATCAACATCAAAGAGATCGAAGCATACTGACGTTTCTTTTTGCTTTCACCTTCTTTTACAGAAGTTGAAATAAATAAATTACATATTTATAAAGGAGGAGTTCGTTATGTTATTTCAGGTATATGGAGATGCCTCCATCTACAAATTTTTAGGCTGGATCCTGGTATTCGCAGGTCTTGTCCTTGCAAATGAAATTGCACGAAGAACTAAAATGGGAGGAATTCTTTTCTTCTTCGTCCTGCCGCTCATTCTGACCGTATATTTTATCGCAATATACGCAAGTGCAGCCGCAGGCGCAACATGGGCACTCGAAAACGACACCTATGTACATATGACCAGCTGGTTCCACTACGCGAAACTGTACGCCGCAACCGCAGGCTGTATCGGTTTTATGATGTTAAAATACGAGTGGGGCATCGGCAAAAAAGCCTGGTTTAAACCGTTCCCGTTCATCATCGTAGCGATCAACATCTTAATCGCAGTATGCAGTGACTTCGAATCCGCGATCCGTGGTTCCATGGCACTTGCGGAAACCGGTTCCAGATGGTGGTTATCTTCCGAGGGCGTATGGCTCTACGGCGGATGGTGGAACATCTTAAACGGTATCGCAGGACTGATCAACATCTTCTGTATGACCGGATGGTGGGGCATTTATTCTTCTAAAAAGAAAGACGATATGCTCTGGCCGGATATGACCTGGATGTTCATCCTTGCTTATGACATCTGGAACTTCGAATATACTTACCTCAATCTTCCGACCCACTCCTGGTACTGCGGACTGGCTCTGCTTTTAGCACCGACCTTCGCAGCGATCTTCTGGAACAAGGGCGGCTGGATCCAGAACCGTGCCAATACCCTGGCGATCTGGTGTATGTTCGCGCAGGTATTCCCGTTATTCCAGGATCAGGGCAAATTCGCCGTTATCCCGGTTCTCTACGCAGACGGCTTCATGAAGAGCGACGTTCACCCACAAAGCGCAGATCCTAAGGTTATGGGATTTATCGCTGTCCTCTCTATCATAGCAAACGTTGCCGTATTCGCGGGAATCATGAAACGTGCGGCAGCGCAGAAGAAGAATCCTTACAAGAACGAGATCTTCGTTGGAACAAAGGATTACGAAGAGGCTATGGCAAGAGCAAAATAAGCCGCCTCTCCATACAAAGAAAGCAGATGAGAATTTCTCACCTGCTTTCTTTTTTTGCCATTTCTAAGAAATACTGATGTACTCTTAAATCCGCGTCAAGTTCCGGATGAAATGCCGTGACCAGCTGATTGCCCTGTCTTGCCGCTACGATCTTTCCGTCAACCGTCGCGAGCACTTCCACATCCTCATACGCCTTTTCAATATACGGCGCACGGATAAATGTCATTGGAACCGTCCCGATCCCTTTAAATTCTTCCTCTGTAAAGAAACTGCCGAGCTGTCTTCCGTACGCATTGCGCAGCGCACGGATATTCATGGTTCCGAATGCCGGAGTGCCGCCCTCCACTTCTCTCGCGAGAAGGATCAGGCCGGCACAGGTTCCGTATACCGGAAGCCCCGCCTGTATCTTTGCAAGAAGTGGCTCATAAAGCCCGTCTTCCCGCATCAGCTTCGCCATAACGGTGCTCTCTCCGCCCGGAAGGATCAGCGCGTCAAACGGACGCTCCAAATCCTTCTTCTGGCGGATCTCAAAGACTTCCGCACCGAGTTTTTTTAACATCTGCTCGTGTTCGAGGAACGCGCCCTGCAGCGCCAAAACCGCAACTACCATTTTATTTTCCCCGCTCTGCCATTAAAATTTCAATTTCCTGCTCGTTGATACCGACCATCGCCTCGCCGAGGTCTGTGGACAGTTCCGCAAGCATTTTCGCGTCGTTGTAATTTGTAACCGCTTTTACGATCGCTGCCGCACGCTTCGCCGGATCACCGGATTTGAAGATACCGGAGCCAACAAATACGCCTTCCGCGCCGAGCTGCATCATAAGCGCCGCATCCGCCGGAGTTGCCACGCCGCCTGCCGCGAAGTTTACAACCGGAAGCTTGCCGTTTTCATGCACATACTGCACCAGATCGACCGGAACCTGTAACTGTTTTGCCGCCTCAAACAGTTCATCCTCACGCATATTCTGGATACGGCGGATCTCCGCGTTCATCATACGCATATGGCGGACTGCCTGGACAACATCACCGGTTCCCGGTTCTCCCTTGGTACGGATCATGGACGCGCCCTCCGCGATACGTCTGAGCGCCTCGCCAAGATCTTTTGCTCCGCAGACAAACGGTACTTTAAATTCATGTTTGTTGATGTGATATACATCATCTGCCGGGGAAAGCACTTCACTCTCATCGATGTAATCGATCTCGATCGCCTCTAAGATCTGTGCCTCCGCGAAATGACCGATCCTGCATTTTGCCATGACCGGAATGGATACCGCTTCCTGAATGCCGCGGATCATCTTCGGATCACTCATACGGGACACACCGCCCGCCGCGCGGATATCCGCTGGGATTCGCTCCAATGCCATAACTGCGCATGCGCCTGCCGCTTCCGCGATCTTTGCCTGCTCCGGTGTCGTAACATCCATGATAACGCCGCCTTTTAACATCTGTGCCAGTTCTTTATTTAATTCATATCTGTTTTCTTTTGCCATACCATTTTCCTCTTCCATCATGATTCTCTTTTATTTTTCGCTAGCTTATGATGGTATTATAATTCAAATTGGTATTATGAAAAGAACCAGTTTTTATATTTTTATACAGTCCAGTTTAATCTTTTATGAAACGATCGAAAAATTCTTCCTGCGGGCACGGTTTTCCATAATAAAATCCCTGGATAAAATCCGGGCCGAGTGTGAGGATCTGATCCAGCTCCTCTTTCGTCTCCACACCTTCCACGCAGATCTTAAGTCCGATGCTGTGAACCATCTGGATGATACAGAGCATCAGCCGGTTCTCATAATCATGCTGCAGTGCCTTTATGGTAAAGCTGCGGTCGAGCTTTACGATATGCGGTGTCATATTTCCGATGTTCTGCAGATTGGAATAGCCGGTTCCGAAATCATCGAGCGCGATATACACGCCATATTCTTTCAATTTGTCCCACAGCTCCTGGATCATCACCGTGTTTCCGACACCGCCGCTCTCTGTCAGCTCCGTGATCACGCTCGACGGCGTAACCTCCGTCTCTTCAATGCTGTGGATGATCTCCTCTAAGATCTGGCTTTTTAAGATCTGGATATAGGAAATATTGATACTGATCTTAAAATCCGGTTTCACGCTCTGACATTTCTTGCACATGAGCAGCGCGTTTTTTAAGATCCACTTTCCAACCGGGATGATCAGTCCGCTCTCCTCAAGCACCGGGATAAATTCCACCGGCGATACCATTTCCTGCTCGGACATATGAAACCTTAGCAGTGTCTCCGCCGCGAAAAGATTTCCCCCTTCCGACCGCATGATCGGCTGGAAATAGAGCTCAAATCCTTTGAAATCCTCCGCCACAGACTGACGCACCGCCCTTAGGATATCTCTTCTGCGCATAAATTTCCGGTAGTCTTCTTCCGCAAACAGATAGACCTGATTTTTTCCGTTTCCTTTTGCCTGACTGAGTGCAAACTGGGATATTTTCATCATTTCGCCGTAGTCCCGCGCCTTGATGTCCTCGCTCATCACAATACCGCCGGAAACCGTATACACCGCTTTATAGTGATCCTTTTCGATCGCCGCCTCGATCGCGCGGCAGATGCCGTTGTAGATCGCCACTGCGTCCTCCGCCGTCCGGCCTGCGGCATCGAGCAGAATAAACTCGTCCCCGAGCATCCGGTATACCGTCTGTCCCGGATGTGCCGCTTCCTTCATCCGGTCGGCAAGTACGCGCAGGATATAATCCCCGTATTCTATGCCAAACCGCTCATTGATGTCTTTGATGTCATCAATTCCGATCCGCAGGACATACCCCTTTTTGTCCACTTCCTGCAGCTGCTGCACCTGCTCTTTAAACGCTTCCTCCCCAAGCAGGTTGCTGACATTATCCGCCGCCTGTCTGGCTCCGATCTCATTGATACAGCCGAGCAGAAACGTCTCTTTCTTTTCCCCGAGCACATAAATGCATCCTTTGCAGTTGATCCAGATCGGCTGACCGTTTTTTCCGATCCAGCGGTATTTGATATTATGCGACTCTTTTTCCCCGCGCAGCATCTTCTTTAAATCCTCGGACAATATCTTGATATCATCCGCGTAAACAAACACGTTATGTGCCTCCACCACATCATGGAACAGATTGGACGGCAGCGCGAAACGATCCAACGCCTTCTTTGATATGTAATAAGCATCGTTTGTGATGTCATATGCGTACAAATAATCATTCATACAGGGAGCAAATTTGTCTATGATGTCACAGAGCATCTCAAATGTGCTCGCCGATCGTTGTTTTTTCATGAAATATCCCTTCTCCTCACTTTTCAAAAAACTGCACTCTGGCTACTTTAAATCAAGTTTAGCACACTTCGCTCCTGTTTACTATGAAAAAAGCATACATGTTTTGTTTTTGTGAATATTCTATAAAGAACTGCGACAGGCCTCCCCTCTGATGCCCATCGCAGTTCTTTCTTTGATTCATATGCTGCTGTCTTCCGAAACCTGCCGGATCCCGTCCAGCATATAAGACCATCTGAAATTCAGTCTATAGATTCAGTTTAACATAACTCATTTTTCAATTCATTCGTAAAAAAGCGGCATTTTCCGACTTTTACTGTTTTTCCATCTCGCGGATCAGATTTACCATCTCAATCGCGCTGACTGCACAGTCAAATCCCTTGTTTCCGGCTTTGGTTCCGGCACGCTCGATCGTCTGCTCGATATTTTCCGTGGTCAGCACACCGAACAGAACCGGCACCCCGCTCTGTAAGGATACATTCGCGATTCCCTTTGACACTTCACTGCATACATAATCATAGTGTGAGGTATTTCCACGGATCACCGCTCCCACACAGATCACGGCGTCATACTTTTTGCTCTGCGCCATCTTCTCCGCAATCAGCGGGATCTCGAACGCGCCCGGCACCCATGCGACAGTGATGTCGTCATCTTTCACGCCATGACGGAGCAGCGCGTCTGTCGCACCGCCAAGCAGCTTTGTTGTGATAAATTCATTAAATCTTGACGCAACGATACCGATGCGCATGTCTTTTCCTTCGTTTCCTGCTACTAATTTTCCTTCTAATGTCTTCATTTTTGTTCTCTCCTTTTTCTGTTTTGATGAATTTTTATTCTGCTTCTTTGATATCCAAAAGATGTCCCATGCGTTTCTTTTTGGTCAGAAGATAAAATTTGTCATAACGGTTTGCCGGTATTTCGATCGGAACCCGCTCTTTGATCTCCATGCCGAAATCGGAAAGCTGGTAAACCTTATCCGGGTTATTTGTCAGCAGGCGGAGCGTCTTCACGCCGAGATCCTGCAGGATCTGCGCCCCGATATAATATTCCCGCATATCCTCGGAAAATCCGAGCGCGAGATTTGCCTCCACCGTATCCATTCCTTTGCTTTGCAGTTCGTATGCTTTTAATTTATTCAAAAGCCCGATGCCTCTGCCTTCCTGGCGCATGTAGAGTAAAATACCCCTGCCCTCGGCTTCGATCTGCCGCATTGCCTGATCGAGCTGCTGTCCGCAGTCACAGCGCGCAGAATGAAAAACATCGCCGGTCAGACACTCGGAGTGTACCCGGCACAACACATTCTCGCCGTCGCCGATCTCACCCTTGACCAGTGCCACATGATGTTCCCCGTTTAACAGGTTGCGATAGCCGTAAGCGCGGAATTCGCCGTATTCCGTCGGAAGCAGCGGGCTTGCCACACACTCGACCAGCTTTTCGTGTTTTTTGCGGTAATCCTGGATCGCCTGGATCGTGATAAAGCAGATGTTCCATTTTTCTGCCAGTTCGATCAGCTGCGGCGTGCGCAGCATCCGTCCGTCGTCTCCCATGATCTCACAGCAAAGCCCGCATTCCTTTAAACCGGCGAGCCGCATCAGATCCACCGTCGCCTCCGTGTGTCCGTTGCGTTCCAGCACACCGTTTTTCTTTGCGCGCAGCGGAAACATATGTCCCGGTCTTCTGAAATCCTCCGGCTTCGCGTCCTCTGCAACGATCTTTCTTGCCGTAAGTCCGCGTTCTTCGGCGGAAATACCGGTCGTTGTATCTTTATGATCCACCGATACCGTAAACGCGGTCTCATGATTGTCCGTATTATCCTGTACCATCTGCGGAAGCTGCAGTTTCTTACAGAGCTCCCCGCTCATCGGCATACAGATGAGTCCTTTTCCATGTGCCGCCATAAAGTTTACATTTTCCGTTGTCGCGAACTGTGCCGCACAGATGAAATCCCCTTCATTCTCTCTATCCTCGTCATCCGTTACCAGAATGACCTTTCCGTTTTTTAATGCCTCAAGTGCTTCCGGAACTGTGTTAAATTCGAACATCTTTTTTCCTCCCTCTAAAATCCATATTGCTGCAAAAACGCTGTATCGATCCCGCTTTTTGTCTGCACAAATTTTTCTATGTATTTTCCAACCATGTCGTTCTCAAGATTGACCGCATCCCCGATCTTTTTCCCGGAAAGCGTCGTCTCCGCCGCCGTATGCGGGATCACGGAAACCGAAAAGTTATCCCGTTCCACCGCCGCCACGGTAAGGCTGATGCCGTCGATCGCGATCGAACCTTTTTCCACAATGTAGCGCATGATCTCCGGATCCGCCAGGATCGTGTACCAGATTGCATTGTCATCCCTCCTGATATGAAGGATCTTTCCGGTGCCATCCACATGGCCTGCCACCATATGTCCGCCGAAACGCCCGTCTGCCGCCATCGCCCGCTCCAGGTTCACAGGGCTTCCGGGCCGCAGCTTGCCAAGCGTTGAACGGGAAAGTGTCTCGTTCATGACATCCGCCGAAAATGTCTTTCCCGTGATCTCCGTCGCGGTCAGGCAGACACCGTTTGTGGCAACACTGTCTCCGATTTTTAAATCCGAAAAGATCTTATTTCCACGGATCACGAGCACTGCAGACCGCGCTCCTTTTCGTATTGCGTCAACTGTTCCGATTTCTTCAATTATTCCGGTAAACATGAATATTTCACATCTCCTTCCACCAAAAGATCTGCTCCGATCCTGCGGACGCTTATATCTGACAGCTGCCAGCCATCGGACGGAAGCGCGGCACCGGATCCCTCCACCGGGCTTTTCGCCTCCGCCCCACCGAACAGTTTCGGCGCGATATAGGCCTGCACCCGCTGTACGATCCCCTGTTTCAGCGCGGAGAAATTTAACGTACCGCCGCCTTCTAAGAGGATACTGTCAATGCCCTGCTCTCCGAGCATCCGCATCAGTTCATTCAGATCGATATGTCCTTCTTTTTTGGGAACCACCAGGATCTCACATCCCGCTTCCCGATAAGGTGCATGCTTCGTCTCATCCGCACATGCTGTCGCAAGGATCGTCTTTGTCTCATGCGCCGTGGTCACAACGTTGCTTTCAGGCGGTGTACAAAGTCCGGTATCACAGATGATGCGGATCGGATCTCTTCCTCCCGGTATCCGGCAGGTAAGACGCGGGTCATCCGCCCGCACCGTTCCGATCCCCGCCATGATCCCCATATAGCGGTTACGATCCTTTTGCACATTTTCCCTTGCGTCTTCCCCGGTGATCCACTTCGAAGCGCCCGTTGCTGTCGCGATCTTTCCATCGAGTGTCATTGCGTATTTCATCACCACATACGGTCTTTTTGTTTTGATGTAATGAAAAAATACGGCGTTTAATGCATCGCACTCTTTTTTTAATACCCCGGTCTCCACGGTAAGCCCGGCTTCCTGTAAGATCCGGATGCCTTTTCCTGCCACGAGCGGATTCGGATCCGAGGATCCGATCACCACGCGGCGGATGCCGCTTGCCAGGATCGCTTCGGTACAAGGCGGTGTCTTGCCGTAATGACAGCACGGCTCAAGCGTCACATAGATCGTCGCGCCCTCGGTGCTCTCCTTACAGTCCGCAAGCGCGTTCCGCTCCGCATGAAGTCCGCCAAATCTTTCGTGCCATCCCTTTCCGATCACTTTTTCATCCTTTACGATCACCGCGCCCACGAGCGGATTGGGATTTACCGCGCCCATACCGCGCTTCGCAAGTTCCAGTGCCATATCCATATAAGATTCATCTGCTGTCATAAATTCCTCCTGTCACAGGCAGAAACAAAGTGCCCTGAAGAATCTTCTCCAGGGCACTTATCTCTGATGATCTGAAACTGCCTGTTCTGTCCTCATGCTGACCAACAAAAAAACTCTGAAATGATAACTATCATCTCAGAGCATCTCACGCATATTTCAGATATCAAAATATATCATCGTATCTTCTTTCATCCAGACTGTACTGTCGGCTTCGGAATCACACCGAATCATGCCTTGCGGCTCGTGGGCTTTACCACCGGTAGGGAATCGCACCCTGCCCTGAAGATCTGTTTTCTTTTTACGAAATTTACCATACCACTTATCCTGTTATTTTGCAAGAGGTTTTTTTCTGATCCGGTGTAACTGCGGTTTTAAGGTCAGTTCCGACAGCACCATGCCATCCCGCGCGCCAAGCACAAACGCGACCGCATCCGCAACATCCTCCGGCACCAGACGCGCCTCCTCTTCCTCCGCTTCCCTAAAGTCCGCGTTCCGGTAGAGATTGGTCTTTGTCATATCTGGGCAGATCGTCGTCACCTTCACCCCGTACTTTCGCGCCTCATCAAACAGGCTTCTCCCAAAACTGTAAAGTCCAGCCTTGGTGGCTCCATACGCGCAGCCGTGCGGATTGCTGTTTACCGCCGTGACGGACGCGATGTCTATGATATGGCCTTTGTTCTTTTTTAAGGTCCGCAGCAGCTGCGCGCTTAAGATCATCGGCACTTCCAGATTCGTGCGCACCATCTCGGCGATCTTTTTCGCATTCAGTTCCTCATGCAGCCCATAGTAGGCAACTCCCGCATTGTTGATCAGTACATGGATCTCCCATTCCGCCGCGATCCGCTTCACCTGTCCGGTCAGTTTCGCCGTATCCAGAAGATCACAAATGATCGGATGAAAGTTTTCTCTTTCCAGTTTACATAACTCAAAATTCCTGCCAAACCCGAACACCTCATAGTCCATATCACACAGCCGTTCGCTCACCGCAACCCCAATCCCGGACGATGCCCCGGTTATGATCACTGCCTCTCTCATCTATGTTTCCTCCTTCTCCCACAAAAATATCTTTTCCTCCGGCAGATACTGCGACAGCCGCTCCACCAGAAAGCCTTCCATTTCCCGTGTCAGCCCGTCCCCATAATGGTAGACACCCCGGTCATTTTCATAGGGGAACTGGACGACTGCGGAATCCGGCGCGTTCTTCCGCATTTTCTTTAAATAATCCTGTGAGACACGGAAGCTTCCGACACTCACATCAAACAGTCTGCCCCAGTCCATCTGCTCCGCGATCGCAAGAAGCATCCTATCATACGAGTCCTTCCAGCCCGCATGATAGATCATCGGATCAAAACAGAGCCGCACCGTGCACCCACACGCCTGTGCTTCCGCCGCTGCCGCAATGCGCTGTGCAAGCGACGGGGTGTAATGTTCATACCGCTCTATGACCTCCTGTGGCGACATCGTAAACGCGTACACGACGTGGGAGGACGGTTCTGCGTGCTTAAAAAAGCTGTGGTTCGCGCATTTCGTCCGAAGCTCGATGCGAAGCCCATTCCCGCCCTCTTGTTCTTCTTTTTCACATTCGTTTACAAAGCGCACCCATTCCCCTGCGTATCCGGTGATCTCCTCTAGCGCCAGAAGATCGGTATCATAGGATACACACAGGTACATTTCATGCTGCGCTATTATTTTTTTTACCTCAGCGAAAATGTCCTCCAGATTCACAAAGATGACCAGATGCGCGGACGGGTACATCCCCTTCAGGTAACAGTACTCACAGTCATAGATACAGTTCATCACGCAGGAGGTATAATAAAAATACGAGTTTCCGAAGTTCTGACAGACCGGCGCTCCGGGATAGATCAACGTCCCCTGTTTCGCCGCGAGGATCAGGCTCTGCGCCCGGTGCTGCCTCAGATAATCCTGCCCCCTCCGGCAGAACACATCCTTGTAATGATCGATCCAGACCACCTGCGCCTGCGGAAATTTCGCCAATATCTTTTTTGTGCGCGGATGGTCCTTCACTCCGCGTTCCACATAAATGTGGGAAAATGCCGTATTATAATAATTTTCGCCGGATCTCTTCAAAGCAGTTCTTCCCCTCTCTCTTATCCCTGCACGGGAGTTTTCCAGATGCGTACATTTCTTTAAGCACCGTCCGGTAATCGATCCCTGAAAGTGTCCAGTAACGGATATGCTGACGTACCATGGCCTCCATCGTCTTTGAAGCGTGCAGGTCTTCGGTCAGACGCCGGATATCTGTCTCCTCTTCGTCCTGTTTCGCCCCGCATCCGCATTCTTCCGCTGCTTCCTCTGTGATCCGGCGCAGGCTGTCGATGTACGCGCAGACCGCCTCCTCCTGTGCCGCGATCTTCTGCCCGATCTGCTCCGGCTGTCCGGTCTTTCCGTCACCGGCAACTCCGTGATCCGTCACAACCTTTAAAAACGTCATCTGGTGCGGTCCGAAATAGTAGGCTCCCGCCTGATAGACCGCCGCCGCTTCCATATCATAAAGACGTGCCCCTGCTCCGTTTTCCGGATCCTGCGTTTCGTTCGCTCCACGGTAGGGAACCGCCTGTGTCACGATCTCTGCCTCCGCAAACGGATGGCGGTAAATCACATCCGGGTAAAACGTCCGTCCGGTTGTCTGCTCTGTGATCTTATTACAGAGAAAGATCTCTCCATCCCGCACGGACGGATCATTTGCATCTGCCGCCGCGCTCCCGATATTGACAAGAAAATCACCTTTTCCGGGCGGAAATTCACCGAATGTGCCGCTGACTGCGCACGCCGCCGCGATATTTCCGGCACCGGTCAGGATCAGGCGTATCTTTAACTCCTCATTCTCAAAAAGCTGAAAATGAGTATGTGCCGTATCTTTTTTCAGTTTGTAATGCGCGATCACGCACTGTGCCTCCGCATAGAATGCCGTAAACAGATAGATCATCTTTTTTGTCCTGCCTTTTTATTCACTTTTCCTATTGTACCATCCAGACGCAAAAAAAGACAGCCAAAATGGCTGTCTTTTGCTGCTGCTTTTTAATAACCGATCGGTCTGTCGTGGCTGCTGGCTTTCAGTCGCTCCATCGCTCTCGCGAGGGACGCTTTGGAACGGTAATATTCCTGAATACTCTGTTTTTGTCTGAGCTGTTCCTCGGCACGCTCTTTTGCCTCTTTCGCACGGCGGACATCAATATCCTCCGGTGACTCACAGGTATCCACGATGACTGTGGCACGGTTATTCATGATCTGCGCAAAACCGGTTCCGGTAACACCGTAGATCCAGTTGCCGTTTTCCTCCTGGATCCGGATCTCTCCGACTTCCACGGCAAACGCCATATTCTCATGATGCGCCTGAATTGCTTTCTGGCCATCCTCAAGCGGAAGAATGACCTGCTTGCATCTTCCGTCAAAAAACACACGGTCACAGGCGATTACTTTAAGACTAAATGTATTCATGCTTCATTCCTCCTAGTTGGCGGAACCTGTGCCCTCCATCTGTTTTGCCTTTTCCTTTACATCCTCGATCGTCCCGACGTTAAAGAATGCAGCTTCCGGATAATCATCCATCTCGCCGTCAATGATCGCCTTAAATCCGCGGATCGTCTCCTTTAACGGAACGTATTTACCAGGCATACCGGTAAAGTTCTCCGCTACATGGAACGGCTGGGATAAGAATTTCTGAATCTTTCTTGCACGGTATACGGTCAGCTTATCCTCATCGGAAAGCTCTTCCATACCAAGGATCGCGATGATATCCTGCAATTCTGTGTATTTCTGCAGGATTTCCTGCACACGTCTTGCAGTCTCGTAATGCTCTTTTCCGACTACATCCTCTTCCAGGATACGGGAGTTGGATTCGAGCGGATCTACTGCCGGGTAAATACCCTGTTCCACGATCTTTCTCGAAAGAACGGTGGTTGCATCCAAGTGGGCAAATGTTGTTGCCGGAGCCGGGTCTGTCAGGTCATCGGCAGGCACATAAACTGCCTGTACGGAAGTAACGGATCCGTTCTTGGTCGATGCGATACGTTCCTGTAATTCACCCATTTCATTTGCCAGTGTCGGCTGATAACCAACGGCTGACGGCATACGTCCGAGCAGTGCGGACACTTCGGAACCAGCCTGTGTGAAACGGAAGATATTATCGATAAACAGAAGTACGTTCTGATGTTCCTCGTCACGGAAATATTCTGCCATGGTAAGTCCGGTCTCCGCAACTCTCATACGTGCTCCAGGCGGCTCATTCATCTGACCGAACACTAAGGCGGTCTTGTCGATAACGCCGGATTCTGTCATTTCTGTCCAGAGATCATTACCCTCTCTGGAACGCTCGCCGACACCGGTAAAGATGGAATATCCACCATGCTCGGTCGCGATATTGTGGATCAGCTCCTGGATCAGTACGGTCTTACCTACACCGGCACCACCGAACAGACCGATCTTACCACCTTTTGCATACGGCGCAAGCAGGTCGATGACCTTGATACCGGTCTCAAGTACCTCTACGACCGGGCTCTGGTCTTCAAAGCTCGGCGGATCTCTGTGGATGACCCAGTGCTTCTCTCCCTCGAGAGACTCACCACCGTCTAAGGTATCTCCTAATACATTAAATAAACGTCCTAAGGTTCCTTTGCCGACCGGAACTTTAATGCCGCTTCCGGTAGCTGTTACTTCCATATCTTTGTGAAGTCCTTCACTGGATGCCAGCATGATACAGCGGACGGTATTGTTTCCGATGTGCTGCGCAACTTCCATTACGCACCGCTTACCACCGTTGTCTACCTCTAACGCATCCTTAATAAATGGAAGGTCGTTATCTTCAAATTCAACGTCAACAACAGGTCCCATAACCTGTACGATTTTTCCTTTTTTCATTCCATTTACCTCTCAAATAACGGGAGGGAACCTCCTTTCTTTATTTTTATTTATTTCTTTTTCTTATTTTTCTGTGCCTTGGCACCACCGATCACCTCGGTGATCTGCTGGGTAATATCTGCCTGCCGGACACGGTTATACTGGATCGACAGGCTCTGTAACATTTCCTTCGCACTGTCAGTCGCGGTCTGCATCGCCATCATTCTTGAATTCTGCTCACTTGCGAAAGACTCAACCAGTGAACCGTAAATGATACCGGTGACACAGTTTGGAACCACATGCTCAAGGATCGCTTCCATGGACGGTTCCACCTTGATCTCCTCCTGATAGGTATCGATCGGTGCCCGCATAAAATCTTCCTTTTTGAGCGGAAGCAGCTGGATCTTTTCCGCGTTCATGTTAAACGCGTTTTCCATCTTGGTGTATACGATATACACCTCATCCAGTTCGCCCTTGTCGTACAGCTCCATGACACGGTCTGTGATCACACGCGCCCTGTGCAGGGATGGATTCTGTACCGTATACTTAAATTCGGTATCTACTTCCAGTCCCTCTTTTGCGAAATACTGACGTCCCAGCTCGCCGACGACGAACAGCTTGTTGTTATTTCCCTGTTCGAAAAGCTCATGCGCCATTTTGATCACGTTATGATTGTATGCGCCCGCAAGCCCCTTATCCGCAGTGATCACGATGTAACCTCTTCTTTTCTCAGCGTCCGGGATCTCCGTCTTCTGATCAAAGTAACGGCTCTCCGTATCCGGAATATGTCTGAGGAAACGGGAAATCGCCATCTGCAGAGAATAAAAGTAAGGCTCGGTATCCTCAAGCTTCTGCTTCGCAACGCGGAGCTTGGAAGAAGAGATCATATACATGGCATTCGTGATCTTCATGGTATCCTGAATACTTTTCATTCGCTTTTGGATTTCCTTGGTATTTGCCATATCCTATCACCTGCTCTTAAACTCTTTGACTGCCTCTACAATGGACTCTGTGATCGCGTCATCCAATACTTTCTTTTCATTGATCGTATCCATGATGTCTTTGTGCTCTGCCGCGAAAAACTCCAACATCCGTTTCTGGAAATCCTTGGTCTCCCTGGTGTCCACATCGAGAAGCAGACGCTTGTTCGCTGCAACCAGTGTGATAACCTGCTCTGCAAGGCTCATCGGATGGCAAAGCGGCTGTTTTAATAATTCCATCAGTCCTTTTCCGTACTGTAACTGCTCTTTGGTCGCGTCATCCAGATCGGAACTGAACTGTGTGAACACTTCCATCTCACGATACTGCGCAAGATCGATACGCACGCTTCCGGAAGCCTTCTTCATCGCCTTGGTCTGCGCCGCGCCACCGACACGGGATACGGAAAGACCAACGTTTACCGCCGGACGCATACCGGAGAAGAAAAGATCACTCTCAAGGAAGATCTGTCCATCGGTAATGGAAATTACGTTTGTCGGGATATACGCGGATACGTCACCTGCCTGTGTCTCAATGATCGGCAGTGCCGTGATCGAACCTCCGCCCAGTTTATCATTTAACTTACTGGAACGCTCAAGCAGTCTCGAATGTAAGTAGAATACGTCACCCGGATATGCCTCACGTCCCGGAGAACGCTCAAGTAACAGGGACAGCGCACGGTAAGCAACCGCATGCTTGGAAAGATCATCATAAATGATCAGTACGTCTTTTCCCTTGTACATAAAGTATTCTGCCAGCGCGGTACCCGCATACGGCGCGATATACTGTAAGGACGCGGAATCGCTCGCTGTTGCGGAAAGCACAACAGAATAATCCATCGCGTCATTTTTTGTCAGGGTATTTACCAGCTTTGCAACGGTAGATGCTTTCTGTCCGATCGCAACATAGATACAGATCACATCTTTTCCTCTCTGGTTTAAGATCGTATCAACGGCGATCGAGGTCTTACCTGTCTGACGGTCACCAATGATAAGCTCACGCTGTCCACGTCCGATCGGGAACATGGAATCGATCGCAAGAATACCTGTTTCCAGCGGCTGGTTTACAGACTGTCTGTCTACAATGCTCGGTGCTTCCTGCTCGATCGCACGGTAATCATCTGCAGGGATCTCGCCCTTTCCGTCGATCGGAGCACCCAGTGCATTGATAACTCTTCCAAGATAGGCATCTCCTACCGGGACACCCGCTTTTTTCTTTGTTCTGGTTACTTTTGTTCCTTCTTTTATTCCGGTATCTTTTCCTAAAACGATGCAGCCGATCTGATCTCTCTTGATATCCTGCACCATTCCCTTTACACCATTTTCAAAGATAACGATTTCGCCATACATGGCATGCTCGATTCCATAGATCGTCGCGATACCGTCACCTACCCAGATGACTTCGCCGACTTCCTGACCGCCACTTACCATGTCATAGTTTTCTATTTCACTTTTCAGAATGGAAATAATTTCTTCTGAACTTATGGAACTCACGTTATCACCTCCAAATCAATTCCTGCTTTAATTTATTTAAACGCCCTTTCATGCTCCAGTCCTCTTCTCTGTCCTTCACACGAATCACGAACCCGCCGATCAGATTCGGCTGTTCGATCAGTTCTATCTGCACTTCATTTTTTCCATATTCTTTCTTCAGATGTTCTTTCATCTGCGCAAGCTGTGACTCTGTCGGTGGCGTGACATAGGAAAGTGTCGCGCGCAGAATCCCGTTGTGCGCGTCATAACAGGTGTGGTACGAAGAAAATATATCCGCAAGTTCACCCACACTGCCGTTGTCGCAGAGCACCTTTAAAAAGTTTCTCACTTCCTGCGGGAAGATGGAATCTATCAGTTTGTGTTTCTCTTTTGCGGAAACAATCGGGCTTCCCAGAGATTTCGACAGTTCCGGGGTAAGAGAAAAAATTCTTTCTGTCTCTGCTACGACCTCTCCTGCCACACCGAGTTCATAGAGGACAGTTCCGTAATTATTCGCTGTCTGTGTCATCCGAATCACCTGCTTTAGCTAAAAACTGATCATACAATGACTGGTTGCTTTCCTCCGTGCTCTTTTCGCCGATCACCTTTCCGGCTGCCACGAGTGCGAGATCCGCGATCTGTGACTGAAGATCCTGCACGGTCTTTTCGCGCTCCAGTTCGATTGTTTTCTGTGCGTTTTCAATGATCTTATCTGCCTGGGCATCTGCTGATTTTACCTTGCTGTCATATTCTTTCTGCGCATTCTTTCTTGCTTCCTCAAGGATCTTTACAGATTCTTCATGCGCACCTTTTAACATGTCTTCGTACTGCTGTTTCAGCTCACCCGCCTGCTTTCTCTTATCATCCGCGTCCGCAAGCTGTCCCTCGATCATTTCCTTACGCTTCTGCATAATACCGGTTACCGGTCCGATCAGGAACTTTTTCAGTAACAGATAAAGAACAATCAGATTTATGATGGTAAAGAGGACGTTCCAATCGATTCTTAATAATTGCATTCTCTACCAAGTCCTTTCTTTGGATTAACCCAGGAATAAGATGATTAAGATGGCAACAACCATACCGAAGATTGCAGTACCTTCTGCCAGGGCACAACCAAGCAGTAATGCTTTTGTGATCTTGCTTTCTGCTTCCGGCTGTCTTGCGATCGCGTCTACTGCCTTAGATGTTGCAAGACCGATACCAATACCTGCGCCAATACCTGTTAATGCTGCTAAACCTGCTCCGATTGCGATTAATGATGTCATAATGAAACAACTCCTTTTCTTTTTCTTGTTTTAATTTTTTTATTCCATAGTATCTTTAATAAATAAAGATGTTAAAAAGACAAATACATATGCCTGAATCAGCCCGTCAAAAATATCAAAATAGAAGCTGAATGGGATCGGCACCAAAAGCGGTGCGACGATTTTAATAAGTTCCATGATTACGAATGCGCCAAGGATATTACCAAAGAGACGCATACACAGTGACAATGGACGAATGAAAATTTCCAGTATGTTCATTGGGAGCATGACTGGAACCGGTTCCGCAAAACTCTTCAGGAATTTCTTCGGTCCCTTCTTCCGGATACCTGAAAATTCGATCAGAATTATGCTCATCAGTGCCAGGGCACCGGTGACGCCCACATCTTTCGTCGGAGATTTCATTCCGAGCAGTCCGATCATGTTTGACAGCGCGATGTAAAAAGCGACCGTCATCAGATACGGGATATAACACTTGCCCTCTTCTCCGAGAAGATCGTAAAAGAAGTCATAGATCGTTCCGATTACCGTTTCGAGTGCCAGCTGCCTCTTACCTGGGTTTTCCACCCGCAGTCCGCGCACCAGCAATATCGAACCTATGACCAGCACTGCCATGATAAACCAGGTGACAACGACGGATTCAGCAACCGGTATCCCACCAAATATGGGAATCGTGAACGCCGTCTCACAGTTTAATTCTTCCATCAGTGCTTTTGACAGATTCTCCGTATTTACCCCTTCCTTTCTTATTTAATATAGCATTTCTTAATGCCGAATGTATTCTACTGAAATCTACCCGGAATGTCAATTCCCGCTTTCTTCCAAAAACGGTGCTGTTTTTTTGGTTGTTTTGCACAATCATATTTCAATTTCCCCGTCATTTTTTCATGATTTTTAAATTCTTTTTTATCATTCTTTCCGATTTGTTTAATTTTCAAGCGCAAACCAGAACGAAATCCCGTTGAAATGACCGAACATTTTCTATACGTGTGCCAAATGGTTAAGTTCTCCCCCTGCTTTGACGATATATTATATAAATGACTGCCATGTCTATTTTGTATGGGCATGTGCTATCGATAGATTTTCGCAGAAAGGAGTATCCGATCATGCACACGAGTATTTCCGGTTCTTTTTCACGCAGTTCCTCCTTCTTTGGAGGTTCAAAGAAAACCAAACGCCAGTCCCTGTCTTTTAGCGTACACCGCAGTATGAGTGAGACCGGCTATCTGATGCGGCTCGCCTCAGCGCGCACACCGTCCCAGGTATCCGCTGTCATCGCCGCGGCACAGGCTGACGCAAAATCTGTAAAACAGAGTTCTTCCAGTTCTTCCGAGATCCAGAAGGCGAAAAAGATCGCCAAGTCCATCGAAAAACAGGGGACGTTAAAATCCGCGAAACTGCGCAGGGAAAAGCAGCTGGAAAAGGAAGCCCGGACGGAACTCGCCGCAAAGAACTTAAAGCGCGCGAAAAACACAGCTTCCAAGCTCGCCAAAAAGAGGCGTGTGCGAAAGGCGCAGGAGCAGGTAGCCATCGCGAACAGCATTCCGGTCTCCGATCACCGCAGGCGTCATATGGATGAATATGTGGACGACAGCACGCCGCTTTCCCAGTACTCCTTTGATAATCTAAAGACCAGGGAGGAAGCCGCCGCACAGGCAGCCGCGATCAACGCGGCAATAAACGCAGGGGAAACTCCATCTTCCGGCGATGCCGCAGCAGCCACCTCTGGTTCTGCGGTTTCCAGTGCAGATGCCGCGGCCGCTGTTTCCGGCATCTCCGGTGTGTCCGGGTCTGCCATTGACTGTTCTATATAATTATAATTTAAAAAGATGACATCCGGGTACTTCCCTGATGTCATCTTTTTCTTTCGTAATTATTTCTGGTCCGGAACCAGTTTTTCCTTGCCGCCCATATATGGCTGCAGTACCTTCGGAATGCTTACGCTTCCATCTGCGTTTAAGTTGTTCTCCAGGAACGCGATCAACATTCTCGGCGGAGCAACAACAGTATTATTTAAGGTATTCGCAAAATATTTGTTTCCGTCTTTTCCTTTGACACGGATCTTTAATCTTCTTGCCTGCGCGTCTCCAAGATTTGAGCAGCTTCCGACCTCGAAGTATTTCTTCTGTCTCGGTGACCACGCCTCCACATCACAGGATTTTACTTTCAGATCCGCAAGATCTCCGGAGCAACATTCCAAGGTACGAACCGGGATATCCATGCTGCGGAACAGATCTACGGTGTTCTGCCAGAGTTTGTCATACCACATTTTGGACTCTTCCGGTTTGCAGACAACGATCATTTCCTGCTTCTCAAACTGGTGGATACGGTAAACACCACGCTCTTCAATACCGTGCGCACCCTTTTCCTTACGGAAGCACGGAGAATAACTGGTCAGTGTATACGGCAGCTTGTCCTCATCCTGGATCGTATCGATGAATTTACCGATCATGGAATGCTCGGAAGTTCCGATCAGGTAAAGATCCTCGCCCTCGATCTTGTACATCATGGCATCCATTTCATCAAAGCTCATAACGCCGGTCACCACATTGCTGCGGATCATAAATGGCGGAATGCAGTAAGTAAAGCCACGGTCGATCATAAAGTCTCTCGCATAAGAAAGGATCGCGGAATGCAGTCTCGCAATGTCTCCCATCAGATAGTAGAATCCGTTTCCGGCTACTTTTCCGGCAGCGTCAAGATCGATGCCGTGGAAGCTCTCCATGATCTCGGTATGATACGGAACTTCAAAATCCGGTACGACCGGCTCACCGAATTTCTCAATCTCAACGTTGCAGCTGTCGTCTTTTCCGATCGGAACGCTCGGGTCAATGATATTCGGGATGACCATCATATCTTTGGTGATCTTTTCCTGCAGTTCTTTTTCTTTTGCTTCAAGCTCCGCAAGACGTGCCGCATTCACGTTTACCTGGGCTTTGACTGCTTCCGCTTCGTCTTTTTTGCCCTGTCCCATCAGTGCGCCGATCTGTTTGGAAAGCTTGTTTCTGCTCGCGCGCAGATCATCTGCTTCCTGCTTTGCAGCTCTCGCTTCTTCGTCAAGGGCGATCACTTCGTCCACCAACGGTAATTTCTTGTCCTGGAATTTGTTTTTGATGTTCTGTTTTACAATTTCCGGATTCTCTCTTAAAAACTTCAAATCAATCATGCTGTTTTTTCCTCCTAAAATAAAAAACCTCCCGTCCCGTACAGGAATCTCCTGTATCTGGGACGGAAGGTAAATTTTCCGCGTTGCCACCCAAATTGCCATATTACTATGACCTCTCTGACGTAGGATAAGGACTACGAACCCGCAGGTTTCCCTGCTGACTCCGGAAGTGGAAAGGTTCTTTGCCATATCGGTTCACACCGGCCACCGACTCTCTGAAATGTCTACAAACTGCAGCTTCCATCAACATCAATTTTTGATATCATGTGTATTATACACTTATTTTTTGGATGTTGCAAGGAAATCTTCCCGCGATTTAGAGCATTCCGTCCTTGATCACATCATGGTCGCGCAGTACTTTCTCGATCACGGTTCCCTGAATCTTGCGTAACAGCGGTTTTTTGATCAGATTGAGCGGTCCCGGCAGCTCGATCTCAAGCGGGGATTTGCCGTCCATCAGTTTCACACTGCTGTCGAGCAGTTCCCTAACATCGTATACACTGCCCCATACTTCCGGTACGCCACGGTCCACACCGAGCAGTCCGTAAACCGCCTCCATTGCGGTACGCACGGAGTATTCCGTTGTAAACACCGTATCACGCGGTGTCTCGGTAAACTGACCGAGGAACGCGAAATTCACACATCCATCCGGGATCACATCCGGGCGGTCGCCTTTGGTTCTCGGCATGAAGAATGCCGTGATATAAGGCATCATCGTAGGAACGCAGACCGCACTGTGCTCCGCAAGTTCCGGGATCTCCTCTGCCGGTACTCCGAGGTGATACAGCCACTCCTCGGTGATCTCCTTACCGGTACACTCTTTCATCGGTTTCTTCACATAATCGCCCGGAACATTCGTAAACAGACCGTATACCCATACGCATACTTTTTCTTTGTCCTGATCCTTGAACTGTCCCTGACGGTTGATCGTCCAGCTGAGCAGCCAGCTCGAATCCCTGCAGCTTACGATTCCACCGGTTACGACCTTTCCGCTTCTCGGATCACGTTTGCAGATCTTTGTGATATAAGGAATGATCTTGTCATCCAGAGTCGTCACCGTTGCGGATTCCCAGTTTGTCTTTGCCACATCCGAACAGAATTTCTCCGGATGGCCAAACGCCGGATCCTGCTTTGCGATATTCTTCCAGAGGCTCCAGCATCCGCTCGTTCTCACCTCGGCATCGCCATTCGGCGCATGATTCTGATCTCCGTAGATCGTGCCCTCGGTACAGCTTCCGTTTGTGACAAATACCAGATCATTTTCCGTCAGAACAATGCCCTGTTCCACGCCTTTTACCTTGCAGTCGATCGCTTTTGCAACCTTGCGTCCGTCTTTGATCTCAAAAATGACATTGGTAACTTCGGTATTGAACTGGAAGTCAACGCCCACATCCTCCAGATACTTCTGCATCGGAAGGATCAGCGACTCATACTGATTGTACTTGGTAAATTTCAGTGCGCTGAAATCCGGCAGTCCCGCAATATGATGGATAAACCTCTGGAAATACAATTTCATCTCAAGCGCGCTGTGCCAGTTCTCAAACGCAAACATCGTTCTCCAGTACAGCCAGAATGTGGAATCAAACACTTCCTCATCAAATACATCCTCGATCTTTTTGTCGTAGAGATCCTCGTCCTTCGTAAAGAACAGTTTCATGATCTCCATGCATCCCTTCTGGCTTAAATTGAACCTGCCGTCCGTATGCGCGTCTTTTCCGCGTTCTTCAGTGGCACGGCACAGCGAGTAGTTTGGATCTTCTTTGTTTAACCAGTAATACTCGTCCAAAACCGATGCGCCCGGCACTTCAAGCGACGGAATGCTGCGGAACAGATCCCACAGACACTCAAAATGATTCTCCATCTCACGTCCGCCACGCATCACATAACCTCTCGTCGGATCAAAGATACCGTCGCAGGCGCCGCCTGCCACATCCATCGCCTCTAAAATATGGATATTGGAACCTTTCATCTGACCGTCACGCACAAGGAAGCATGCCGCCGCAAGGGATGCCAGTCCGCTTCCTACAATGTATGCGCTCTTTTCATCGACGCCTTCCGGCTTCTTCGGCCGTGCAAACGCCTCATAATTGCCGTTTGTATAGTAAATTCCCTTGCTGTTTTTTTCGTATTTTCCACGCTCGGTGTTGCGATATTCTGACCGCTCCTCTTTCTCGTTTTTCTTTTTTGCCTCTCTGGATACGGCAGAAGTTTTCCGCCCCTGCGCCGCTACTGCTGCAATTCCCGCGCCTGCTGCAAGCGCTGCGATCCCAAGTCCGATCTGTTTCTTACCTGACATATGAAAACCACCTTTCCAACTGTCGGATGCGTCATCATCCGCTGCTTTGCTTTCTGTTTTTATCTTACCCCATTTTATGATAATTACCACTTACAACCGGTCTGAAATGATAAAATTTTTATCATTCTTCTGCCATTGATAAACTCAATGCTCCCTGATCTGTTCGAAGTTGTGAATGGAATTGGCAATATTCCCGTACAGTGTAATTCCCAGGCGCTTCACGATCACCCTGTAATCATCTTTCATGCCCCGCTCGATCCAGTCCAACATCGTGCCGACAAAGCCGTATTTGTAGAACTCGGCGATAAAACGCTTATCCTCCTCCGCGAGCTCCATCCCCGCGCATTTTTCCCCGACCACATCCGCGATCAGCTGATATGTCAGCTTATACAGATAGCTCTCGATCTTGTCCTTGCTGATGGAATGGTACACGTTCATGATAAACGGACGGTTTTCCAGAACAGCCTCGAAGATCTGTCCCATTCCCTCCTGCCAGGTGTCGTATGTTTTCTTATCCTGCAGTGCCCGCTTTCCATCCTCGATGCACACCCACTCCACAAGATCATAAATATCTTTGAAATGATAATAAAAGGTCATGCGGCTGATCCCGCACTCCTCGGTCAGATCATTGATCGTGATCTTGTCGATCGGCTTTTGCAGAAGCAGCTTCTTTAGTGCATCTTCCAACGCATACTTGGTACTACCCGCCATCTTGTCTCCTCCGAAATCAAGTTTTCTGATACTCTGCTTTTATTGTAACCGTTTCCCCTTCCGACCGCAAATTAACTTTTTCGAAACTTTTTCTAAATTTTTTAACAAAAAGACCTGCACTTTTATTGTAAACTCGTCTCTTTCCAAAAGTTGACAATATTTCTCAGGTATGCTAGTGTTGACTTATTATTTTTACTAAGGAAGGTATTACTATGTTATCTGAAATTCAGTCGAACGAACCTGCAAATGAGCTTTTTTTCTCCATCGGAGACGAACCGGCTCTCTCCCGCGATGAGGCGGTTGCACTCATCAATCTGCCGGATGACCGGGTAGATGAGCTTCTCCTGCGCGCCGGAGCACTGCGAAAAAAATATAAGGGCGACCGGGTCGGCATCCATATTCTGACCAATGTAAGAAGCGGAAACTGTTCCCAGAACTGCGCCTACTGCGCCCAGTCATGTCGTTCTTCCGCAGACATCGAGACTTACAGATGGGTTGCGGAGGATAAACTCTATCAGGACAATTCTTTTGTGCATGACAATCATCTTTCCATGCACTGTATGGGATTAAGCGGTATGAAATTTTCTGATGAGGAGATTGAAAAACTCGCAGAACGCATCCGCGTCATGAAAGCGGAAGGGACACATCTGTGCTGCTCGATCGGTTTTCTGACCGAAAAACAGGCACTGATGTTAAAAGAAGCCGGACTCGACCGCATCAACCATAATTTGAACAGCAGCCGTTCCTATTATCCGAATATCTGCACCACCCACACCTATGAACAGCGTGTGGAAAATATCCATATGCTGCAGAGACTCGGCTTTGAGATCTGCAGCGGCGGCATCATCGGCATGGGGGAAAGCAGGGAAGACGTTGTTGATATGTTACTTGATCTCCGCGAGATCAATCCGGAAGCGCTTCCGATCAATTTTCTGATCCCGATCCCGGGCACACCACTCGCAGGCACGGATACCTCCGCACTCACCCCTGCTTATTGTTTAAAGGTATTATGCCTCGCCAGACTGATGGTGCCAAAGGCGGATATCCGCTGCGCCGCCGGCCGTGAGATCTATTTTAAAGGGCGGGAAAAGGAACTGCTCACCGTCGTAAATTCCATCTTTGCCTCCGGTTATCTGACCGCGGACGGGCAGGGCATCTCCGATACGTTACAGATGATCACGGATGCCGGATTCACCTATGAGATCGAATCGGACTGACCTGCTCCCCGGTCTCTAAGGTGCCTTTTTTAATTCACCCACCGGATCTGTTCGCCTGTCACAAGCGGATAACGGGAAAGACTGCTTCCGTCCAGATCTTCGTGGTGCATGTCCACCGCCGTGATCTGATGGTTGTCGTAGGTCGTGTAATAATAGATCCCTCTGTCTGCATTACAGCAGGAGGTGTAAAGCGTGATCTCATATTTTCCCTCCGCGACTTCACAGCATCCTCTCTGCTGGTCTACGGAGCCAAGGATATGGAAAAACTGGCTGACGCTCTCTGCCTCACCTTCCCCCGAGATCGCATGCATTTTGGTAAATGCCACTTTTGCGAAACGGGATGCGGAAGAAAGATCTCCCGGCAGTCCGAGCGCACCCATCCCGCGGCTGTAAGTCTTTAACGGAAGTTTCTCCGAAAAATGATTTTCCGGCTGTTTTTCCGATAAATTCATGTAGTTGTTGAGCAGAAACATCTGGGTTTCAAACGGCGGGTTGTTGGTCAGCACACCGACCGGATTGTCGTATACATGCAGTCCGTCCGCCATACATTCCACGGTGATCGCTTCGTCTTTGTCCGCAATGATCCAGTGCAGCCCGGCACTCGGCAGTTTTTCGTTAAACGGTGTCCCGACCAGGTTCATTTTTCCCAGTAATTCCCGCGCTTCCTTTACCGAAGCGGACTGCGTCAGTATCCAGGGAATAAATTCATACTGCGCCACATTTTCCCTGTTATCTGAGACTTCCTGATATACGGCGTTTCCGACAAAGTTAAGCCCTGCCATGCCAACGCCCTTTTCGTTGATCCCATCATAATAAAGCGGGTAATCTCCCACCACATGCGCCATTCCTATGATCGCGTAATGGCTGCTTTTCTCCCCCATATACCGGAACTGAAACGGATAGTTCCGAGGCGTGACCGTCACCTCATCTCCATATGAAAATTCATAATCCAGTGTTCTTCCAAAATAAAAATCTTTTGTTTTATAAGTTGCTGCTGTACACATGCACATCGTTCCTTTCTTCTTTCGCTATCCCTATTATAACCGCTTCCCGCGGAAATATAAATACCCCGGAAATACGATGTTACTTTCGTATTCCGGGGGTTATGATCTTATCCATCCGATGATCGCTCAGGCATCCGCGCCTTTTAACAGTTCAAGACCCATTTTGGTGATCTGCGTGATCCGGGAACGGCACGTCTCATCGAGATAACTCCAGATCTCATTTAAGATGTTGAAATTTTCAATATGTCCGCTTAACAGATACGACGGACTGCAATGGAATTTCCGATACGCGTTCCAGATCAGTTCAATATCGATGTCTGTCTCGCCACGCTCCAGTTTGCGGTACTTTTTAATGCCGATCTCCAGCTTTTCTGACATTTCGATCTGGGAGAGGGCATGAATGCTCCTCAGCTTGTAAATAACCGTATCTTCTCTGTCATCCAGTACCTGTCCAAGCTGTCTCAATTCTTTTTTATAATATTCCAGTTTTTCTTCCGGCACCTCGTCCGCCGCCTGCTCAAGTCCCGCCTGTAACAGCCATACAATAAGCCGCATCAGCTGTTCGCGTTCCTCCCAGGACGTCACACCGTTTTGCTCGATCAAAATTTCTATTGCGCCCGCTCTGCGGTGTTCACCCGTAATGACATAATCAATATCCATGCCCTGTCTGGCAAACTCTTTGAGCGTTTCTGCCTGATAACGGTTGCGTCCGGATTCCAGCCGGCACACCTGCGCCTGACTCAGATTCATGTCCTTACTGATATCGACCTGTGTTTTGCCCATCTGCTTGCGAAACTGGACAATCCGGTCTAACACCTGTTGGTATTCGTTTTCTCTCATCGTGTACAATCTCCAAATGTATATGGATATTGTACGCAATCTTTGCGTGCCTATTCGTATGCCGTTTGCGTATTTTGTTTCCTGTTTTTTCCTCCTTACAAAAAAAAGACGAAAGACCGGTCTTTTTTGTCTTTCGCCTTTTTCTTCTATATAATATAAAGTTTTCTAGGCATCCGATCTGGAATAGGAATTTTTCATCTGACTGCTCAGTTCAAAAAGTACCTTATCCAGCGTATCTCCTGCCGCCTCTTTTAACATATCCGCGATCTTTTCGTTTGCCTCGGTTTTTAACTGCATCCGTTTTGCGGCATCCGTTTCTTTTTCAAGCAGTGCGTCATACCGGTTGATCAGTTCATGCCCCTTGGACATCACATGTTCCTCATAACGCTCCACATGGAACACGGACTTCTGATAAGATGCGTCTGCCATCGCAGCGATCAGCCGGCTCGCCCAGTAGAAATTGCCGGTGGACACTTCTCCTGTCGTATTGGAAAGGTATTCCGGTGTTTCGTCCACATCCGCGTAAAACGGCACCAGCACATTAAACGCGTTGGACGCAAATGCCAGCCACTCGATCGTATGGCAGTCACGTTCTTTATCCGGACGCATCTGGATCACCGCGAGGAAATCATTGCGGTTGATCCCGATCGAACGGTAAGCCCCACGCATGGATTTATCACCATACGCCGCATACGGATCATACGGTGTGCCCTGATAATGCGAGGAAAGCATATATTTTACATCCTCCACCGTCACTTTCCGCTCCGGCACCATGCACCACGGCAGATCATCCGAGCGCGGGGTGTACTCTGCATTCGGGCCATCCCATACCCTGGTATGCGGATTTAAGTAACGCAGCATAAACCACGCGCGCGGCGTATTGTATACATGATCGGCATCATCATGGCTTCCGAAAGTATCTCTCGGATTCAGTTTTCCATCCAGTGACAGATCCAGATGGTTGCTTTCGATAAATTCACGCAGGTCAGCGGAACACATATGTGCCTGCTGTCCGTTTAACGCATCCTCAAGATCAAATGCGTCAATGCCAAGCTGGTTCGGCATCACAACATACACGTCATCCGGCACTTTTTTCGCGATCCAGTGATGTCCACCGATCGTTTCAAGCCACCAGATCTCATCCTGATCCTGGAACGCGATCCCGTTCATCTCATAGGTACCATATTTTTCGAGCAGGCTTCCCAGGCGCCTGACACCCTCTCTTGCGCTGTGGATATACGGAAGCACGATCGAGACGATATCCTCTTCTCCGATCCCGCCCGGGATCTCTTCCTTTCCATCCTCTGCCGGCTGATAAACCACAAGCGGGTCTGCTCCCAGCACACGCGGGTTTGAAGTGATCGTTTCGGTCGCTGTCATCGCGACGTGCGCCTCATTCACACCGCTCGCCGCCCAGATGCCCTCTCCTTTTACCGCATTCGGCACCGCGGTATAGCGCATCGGATCATCCGGAAGTTCGATCTCCACATGAGAGATCTCGGATTTATAACTGCACGGCTGCTCCTCTTTTTGTACCACCACAAATTTTTTCGGCGTGAAATGTCCCGAACCGGAATCATCATTTCGCGCGATCATCGTAGAACCGTCATAAGACGCTTTTTTTCCAACCAGAATTGTCGTACAAGCCATATCTATATTCTCCTTTATTACTTCTTTTTAGTATATGATTCATAAGTCATGGCAATCATACCACTTTTCGACCGGGTTCTACAAGGGGGCTAATCGTCTCTATTTTTCATTACCGCCCATTTGAAAATATGCCCGGATTTTTTCTTCCACCAGATCTTCCCCGATCACGATCAAGATCTCCTGTCCGTTCTCAATCGGGCAAAGCGTGATCTCTTTTGATGTCGCATTTAATTCAAGCCAGGTTCCGTCCTCTTTCGGCAAAAAACCTTTCACACGGAAAACATGTCCTGCCGACACATCCTGCATCAGCTTTTCCACCGCGTTTTTCAGCTCTTCCTCACTCATATGCACATCCATAAAGTAGAGCGATTCAAATGCCTGTTCCTTTGTCAGATCCGGCTTTTGATAGACTGCGCTGACATAACCGGCAGACGCGATCTTCTTAAAATCCGCTTCCGCAAGTTCATTTCCGCCAAGCCGTAACACCTCATTCTCTTCAAACCTGCGCTTGCAGCCGATCTTGGCAAGTGCCCGGTTCAGATGGGCGATCGTATGCTCCTGTTCTTCCGCGGATGCCTCATCGCACTTGCTTAAGATCACACATCCCGCATTTGCCGCCTGGGAAGCCAGCAGATATTCTGCCTCTGCCGACAGTTTTTCCTCCAGATGCGCATCCACAAGGGCAATGACATTTCCGATCTCATACCACTGGTCTAACGGCTCGTCATGCAGCACGTCAAAAAATTCATCCATATCATAGATCCCGGACGGCTCCACCAGCACACGGTCATAGCCGCACATCCCCATTGCGATCAGCTTTGTCCGGAATCTGCGCCGGTGCGTCTCCTTATCACAGCCGCCGGAGATCATCTCAAGCTCACACTGGTCTCCCATCAGTTCCTGCAGCAGCATCATGTCCACATTGACTGCTCCGAAATCATTTTCCAGGATTCCCAGATTGCAGCCCTGCTCCATCAGACGCGCCGCATATTTCTTTAAAAAAGTTGTTTTTCCGGATCCCAAAAATCCGGTGATCAGATCGATCTTTACCATCATCCATTCTCCCTTCCCTTTTATCTTTATTCCAGGATCACACCATCCCGGATGCGGATTCCAAACTGTTTTAAATCCACCCTGTCATCAACCACCACGATCCCATCCGCGCGGAGCAGATCTGCCTGCCTTCCGGCTCCGCCAAACGCAAACGCGCCGGCAAGCTCTCCCTTCGCGTTCACCACACGGTAACACGGGATCTCCGCAGGATCCGGATTTTTGTGAAGCGCGTTTCCAACCGCCCGCGCCATCTTCTTATCTCCGGCAAGTTCCGCCACCTGCCCATAGGTTGCGACCTTTCCCCGCGGGATCTTTTTTGCCGCTTCATAGATCCGCTTCGTCGGACTGTCCGTGACCAGATCATAACTCTCCGCGATCATCCGTTTTATGTCAACCGCAGGGATTGAACCGTCCAGTATGATCGTATTCCAGTGCTCCTTGTTCTGATGCCAGCCCGGGATCACCGCCGGATAAGCACTGCGCCAGAAATCCCGCCACTGCGGATCCACCTTCACATTGAGATTGATGTATCCCTCTCTCTCGTATGTCCACAAAAAAGCCTTTTTGCTCCCCGCCACACGAACCAGCTGCCAGTTGGTATCACGAAACGGCATCTCTTTATAAGTTCCCGGAAAAGACAATCCATAGGCAAGCGCTTCCTCACGCGTTGTGATGCTTTCCTGTTTCTGCTTTTTCATTTCTTCTCACCTGCTATTCTTCCGTATCCGGCATTTCAAAATGCTGATAATCTTTCCTGGTCTCCCAGTCCCCGCCCCACACAAATCCATGTTCCGTGAAAAGTTTGTAACACAGATCCCCGTGGTCGATCTTATAGGGAAAATCCAGCGTCCGGTCAACATAAGGCAGCGCTGTCTCAGGTTCCACAACAGTCTGTCCGTCCACTTCCTTTACATATGGATTGTAAAGCGTATTGATGTCAACCGCAAGTCCTTCTCCATGTTTTGACACTTTTGTTGTGTGGGAAATAAAACGGAAATTAAACGCAGACGTATTATTATCACGCATCGAAGCCTCGTCATCCGCATCATAAGCATCCACAAGCCGCACTTTTTCGATCGGGTAATCCGCTTCATACAGCTCCCTAAAGATTTCTAACACATCCTCCGCGATCTTTTGGTTTACGACCAGCTCCCCCTCTTTCGTATTTCCATCCAGATCTTTGTGCAGGATATGCACATAGCGCAATTCCTCCCGCGGCACCATGCAGTCATCCCTGTATGATTTTCCCTGCATCTCCGAAAAAAGTTCGTCTGAGATCTCGGTGATGTAAAATTCCTCTGCCGGATTTTGGTCCGCAAACGCCGGTTCCATCTCCGATCCGGGTTCCGGTTGTTCCGCTGTCTCTTTACTGTCCGGCGACTTTATCTCCTCCGTCTGCACTTCCTCTGTTTGCGCTTTCTCCGGCACAGCTTCTTCGTTTCCGGCGTCCTGCTTCTTACCATACCGCCAGACAACAGCAAGCACGGTTACTGACAGCGCCAAAACCGCAAAAGCTCCAAATAATCCCCTCTTTTTTCTCATTGAATTTCCTCCAGACGGCTCTTTAAAAAGCCATAGGTTTCTTCATCCCGAAAACATTTTAACAGATTTTTGCGCAGTTCTTCGAAAAACTTTTCGCCCGGCTTTTTGAATTCCATATGCCGGTAGAGCGGCGACTCGTAAAAACTGTTGATCAGACTCACACCGGCAAGCATCTCTTTCATGAGCGCGATCACCCGGTCTTCCTCTTTTTCGATCGTTGCAAGTTCCAGCTGACTGGCCGCCTCATAATACTTTCCCATTTCAAAGCATTTTACCAGCTCTACCTGTTTATCCACCAGCAGATGCGCCATTTTAAGATCCTCCTGCTTTAACGCCAGCAGATACATTCCATGAAATATTCCGTTCACTCTCTGATACTCGGAAAACAAAAGGTGCTCATACGTTTTATATGCTTCTTCGACCTGACCTGTTTCGCTGTAGAGCTGTGCCTCTTTTTCTTTTCGCGCCGGATCCTGTTCTGAAAAATAATTCAGATATTCCCCGGCTTTTTCGTACTCCCTTTTTTTCATATAAAAGTGAAACAACGAATCCGCAGCACTATTTCGAATCTTCTCATCTTTACTTTGCAGTACACGGCCATAGCAGGCATTGATGTACGCATCATAGGTTTCCGGATCCGGGATTTCCTGTATCGTGCGCTCTGCATCTAACAGAACCGCCATCTGCAAGATCAGCGACTCGCAGTTTGGGTACTGTTCGAGTTTTTCCTTTGCCCATGCAAATGCATCCTGATATGGCATTTCCTCCAACATTGCAGTTGCTTTTTTTAGGATCTCTCCGATTTCCTCTGCCGTCAGTTCCTGCTGATACGATAGCAGCTCATCCGTTGAAATTCCAAGAAGCCTTGCGATCGGCATAAGTAACGTGATATCCGGCAATGAATTCCCCGTTTCCCTTAATTAAAGATATTGTTGGGTAAAAAAGAAAGGTCAGTCGATTTTGCCGATGAAGCGGTAGTAGATTTCTACTTCC